>LFIK01000026.1_pt1 | contig 93197 bp, 83 predicted proteins | sample 643401 | NCBI WGS metagenome assembly LFIK01 (sample SAMN03777447, study PRJNA286221) | soda lake metagenome | biome: soda lake; feature: Kulunda steppe; material: water; isolation source: sample T5-Br brine of Lake Tanatar-5 | place: Russia: Kulunda steppe | collected 2010-07
CCGCCGGCGTGGGACGGGCCGCTGGTGCTGCTGCGCCAGACCTCGTTCCGTGCGCTCGACGAGCAACGCTCGATGCGGCTCGCCGACGGCTCCGTGGAGACCCGGGCGCTGCGGGTCCGGTTCGGGGAGGTCGAGGCCCGCGGCGTCGCACTCACCCCTGCGGGTCGCGAACGCTACGACCGGATCATGGGCGACGTCGAGGCAGCGCTCACCGCGACCCCGGCGGGCACCACCCCCGCCGCCCCCGGCAGCTCCGAGGGCTCGGGTGACGTCGACGCCTCCCCGGATCGCGCCGAACTGCTCCGCACCCACTTCACGGCCACGTTCCCCACCACCGTGACCGAGCTCGCGCTGCAGGGGCTGGCCAACGTCGAGTTCCACGCCGTCCCCGGCCCGCCGCTGCCGGCCGACACACCGACGGACGTCGCGAGCCTGGTCGCCGCAGGACACCTCGAGGTCACCGGCATCGTCTACGAGGACTTCCTGCCCGCCAGCGCCGCCGGGATCTTCCGCTCGAACCTCGCCAGCGACGGCACCCGCCACGACGACCGGGCCGGGACCGACTGGGACGTCGAGCGGCTCGCCGACGCCATCGGCGGTCCCGTGCTCGATCCGTTCGAGCTGAACGCACGCCGACAGGCGCGCTCGCTGCGCGATGCGAGCGACGTGCTCGGGATCACGATCGACGGCTGAGCGCTCAGCCGACGGGGTCGAACGCCCGCACGCGGGCCAGGAAGCGCTCCGGATCGACCAGGTGCGGGTAGTGACCGTGGTCGGGCCAGACCTCGATCGTCGCCGACGGGATGCGCTCGGTGAGCCAGTCGGCGTACTCGTCACCGGGATCCATGCCGTGCAGCGACAGCAGCGGTGCCTCGACGCCGGCGACGAGCTCGGCGACCATCGCGTCGAGCTCGGCGGTGCTGTGCTCGAACAGCGGCTGCCAGACCCCGAGCACGACCTGCTGACGGGGATCGCGCAGCGCGGTGAGACGCTCCACCTCGCCGGTGTCGAGCGGGCCGTACATCGTGCCGAACACCATTCCGATCGCCTCGGCGAACCCGTCGCCGCGCAGCAGGGGCTCGAGCTGGAGGAGCTGCGCCTGGAACGAGGCGAGGTCCAGGGACTGGTCGACGTCGACGATGGCCCGGGCCGGGAAGCTGCCGCCATAGGCGACCGCGACCAACCCGCCCATCGAGTGGCCGATGACGAACGGGGGCTCGGCGTCGAGCTCGAGCCGGCGCAGGGTTGCGTGCACGTCGGCGGCCATGCTCGCCGGGTCGTAGACCTCGCCGGGTGCGGAACCACCGTGGCCGCGCAGGTCGACCGCGACGACGGTGCGGTCGAGAGCCAACGGTTCGATCAGCGGCTCGAAGCTCCGGGCCGATTCGGTGATGCCGTGCAGCAGGACCGTCACCGGTCCCTCGCCGGTCACCGTGGCCTGCAACTCGATGGTGGCGACGTCGTCGGTCATGGGGTGCTCCTGGAGGAACGGCCCGGCGGACACCGGTGCGCGGCGCATCATCGCGCAAGCCCCGCGCGAGCGCGCGGATGTCGGACCACGCATCACCCCGCGCAGCCGGGACGCCGGTGCGACTTCAGTAGTGTCGCCGGGCAGTGAACCCTCGGACAGGAGAGCGACCCCCGTGGCGAGGACCCCAGGAGACCGCGCGGGAGCCACGCCGGACCGACCCGGCGAGCCGACCGGCATCGCGGTCGTCGGCAGCGCCAACCTCGACATCGTGGTGCCGGTCGAGCGGCACCCGGGCCTCGGTGAGACGGTGCTCGGTGGAGACCACTACCGCGCCACCGGTGGCAAGGGCGCGAACCAGGCCGTCGCCTGCGCGCGGCTCGGGGCACCGACCCGGTTCATCGGATGTGTCGGCGACGACGAGGTGGGTGCCACGCTGACCGACGCCCTGGCCGCCGACGGGATCGACCTGACGCACCTGGCGCGGTTGACCGGGGTGCCGAGCGGCCTCGCGCTGATCGTCGTCGCGCCGGACGGGGAGAACACGATCGTGGTCAGCCCCGGCGCGAACGCGCGACTGTCGGCCGCTCACGTGCAGGCGTCGTCACTGGCGTCCGCAGCGGCCGTCCTGCTCCAGCTCGAGGTCCCGATGCCGACCGTGACCGCCGCCGTCGCGGCAGCGACGGGACTCGTGATCGTGAACCCGGCCCCGGCCGCGGCCCTGCCCGCGGCGGTGTCGGCACGCGCGGACGTGCTCGTCCCCAACCGGGGTGAGCTGGCCGTGCTGGCCGGCGCGAGTCGGGAACCCGGTGGTGACGACGAGGTGGTCGACCTCGTCCGGATGCTCGCGACCGATGCCAGCGTCGTGGTGACGCTCGGCCGGGACGGAGCGCTCGTCGTCGACGGCGGTGAGGTGACACCCGTCGCCGCCCGACCGGTGGAGGCGGTGGACGCGACCGCCGCCGGGGACTCGTTCTGCGGTGCCCTGACCGTCGCGCTCACCGAAGGCGCCGCGCTGGTCGCCGCCGCGCGCTGGGCCGCAGCCGCGGCCGCCGTCACCGTCGCCCGTCGTGGCGCGCAGCCGTCGCTGCCGCGGCGTGACGAGCTCGAGCCGTGGGAGCCGACAACGTGAGCCCTGCTCGACGACTGGGCGGCCGCTGCTCGTCCACTGAGCGGGCACTGCTCGACCACTGACCCGGACGGGCGCGATACTCCCCGGCGGGGACACCGCCCACCGGACGACAGGGAGACCACCGATGTCGGTCGCATCGAAGCTGCAGCTGAAGCCCACACACACCGTCGCGGTGCTGCACCGACCGGCGGACGTCGACCTGCAGCTGCACGGCCCGTCGGACACGCCAGCCGCGGAGGCCGACGCCGTCATCGTGTTCGTGCGGGATCACGCCGCGCTCGACACCGGGGCCGAGGCCGCCGTGCAGGCCGCCCGGCGCGATGCGCTGGCGTGGATCGCCTACCCGAAGGCCGGCAAGCTCGGCACGGATCTGAACCGGGACTCGCTTGCGGCGGCGGTCACCGGCCAGGGGGTGCGCCCGGTCCGCCAGATCGCGATCGACGAGACCTGGTCGGCGCTGCGCTTTCGTCCGGCCTGACGGGACACGCGGGGGGGAGCGCCGGACGCCGGTGTCCGGCCGAGGATGGAGGCTCAGGTGGTCGTGACGCGGATCGGGTCGCGTTCGGGTTGCCGGTCGGCGCTGCCCCGGGTGACCCCGGCGCGGTGGTGTCGGCGACACAGGACCTCGTAGGCGACCACGGCGTCGTCGACGTCGCCGATCACGACCTGCTCACCCTCACGCTGGATCACGCCGTCGACGGTGCGGGCGTTGAGCGACCCGCGGTCACCGCACCAGCAGCGCGCCTCCACCTGCAGCTCGCTCCGGCGGTCCGCCAGTTCGAGGAAGCGCCTGCTCCCCGCGAACAGCCCCGTGGTGAAGTCCGTGAGCAGCCCGAACGCCTGGACGTCGACGTCGTAGTCGTCGACGAGGATGGCCAGCTGCTCGACCTGCTCGGCGGTGTAGAACTGGGCCTCGTCGCAGATCACGACGTCGACCGGGTCCCCCGCGGCGATCCGTCCCACGATGTAGCTGCGCAGGTCGAGGGTGTCGTCGACGACGACCGCCGGCTGCTCGAGCCCGATCCGCGACGAGATGACGCCGCCGGCCCGGTCATGCCGGGTGAACAGCAGGCAGTGCTTCCCCGCCGCGACCGCATTGTGGTGGATCTGCAGGGCCAGGGTGGACTTGCCGCAGTTCATGGTCCCGTAGAAGAAGTGCAGCTCCGCCACGTCGAGGCTCCCTGGTCCACCGTCGCCGATCCCCGGTCGGGATCGTGGTCGGTGGTTCTACCAAGTGGGGTGCCGTCATCCGGGCAGGCGACACCGCCCGGCAGGATCGCTCCACGGTCGGGGGACCCACGGTGAACCGTCGAGGTCGCGGCCTCAGGTCGCGATGTCGGGATACGGCATCGAGAAGTGCGACAGCTTCTGCGCGTACTCCTTCTGGAACGCCAGCGGCTCGTCGTAGTCCCGTTCGAACATCGCGATGAACAGCGTGAGGGTCAGGAACGGGTGTGCACCCATCCCGAACAGCGTCGGGTAGTCGTGCTCGATCAGCGCGGTGCGCTCGTCGTCGTCGAACGCGAGCCAGGTCGATGCCTCGCCGTCGTGGCAGTTGAGCAGCTGGTTCGCCATGTTCGCCTCCCACCAGGCCACCAGCTCCGCCGGCTCCTCGCGGTAACGCTCGACGAGCTCCGGATCGCGGTCGACGGTGAACAGGAACTTGTCCAACAGGTACTTGCTCATGCCGGCGCTCCGTTCGGGTACCAGGTGAAGTAGGCCTCCATCGTGTGGAACAGATCCAGGTTGTCGACGTAGTCGGCCGGGTTGTCGTCGCCGGCGACGCCCATCATCAGCATGAAGTCCATGAACCCGTGCGTGGCGTTGCCCGGGGTCCACAGCGAGTCGAGCGTCACCTCGTTGAGCGCACCGCCGATGTCCCCCTTGGCGATCCAGTCGATCGCGCGGGCGTCGAACTCCGGGTCGGGACCGTGGGGACCGAACTGGCGCGGGCCACCGAGCTCCAGCGACAGGTGGCCGGTCCCGATGACGGCGACCTTGAGGTCCGACTCCCACGACTCAACCATGGTGCGGATGGCGCGACCGAGCTCGACGAAGCGTCGGGGCTGCGGCAGCGGCGGCGCGAAGATGTTGGTGTAGACCGGCACGATCGGCAGGTCGGCGTCGGGGCGCAGCGTGATGATCGGGCAGGTGATCGAATGATCGATCCGCAGCTCGTTGGAGAAGGCCAGGTCGAAGCCCTGGTCGAGCCCGTTGCGCAGCAGGTGGTCGGAGAGGGCCAGATCGCCGTCGAAGCGCATCCGGGGCAGCCCGAACTCGCGCTGTTCGTTGTACCAATTGGCGTCGTACATCGGGGCCCGGCCGACCAGGAACTGGGGCATGTTGTCGAGCCACAGCTGGTGGAAGTGGTCGCTGCCGACCATCACCAGGACGTCCGGGTCGGCCTTGGTGAGCGTCTCCCGGAAGCTCGTGATCTTGGCCACCCACTCGTCGGCGAAGGGCGGGCGCTCCTCGGGCGGCGCGGTCGACGCCTTGTAGTAGAACGGGTGGTGGGTCGAGGCCACCACCGCGACGATCTCAGCCATCGGTTGTTCGCTCCCTCTCCCTGGTTGCCGCCGGCGTCGGACGCGACGACGGGTCGTTGCCGGGCGTGTGTCTAGTCGCCGTCGCCCGCCGGCTCGGGATCGACGTAGTCGGTCTGCTCGTGCACCGACAGGTAGATGTCACGGGCGATCGGGTGCTCGATCTCCTCGGCGATCTGGCCGAGCAGCCCGGCGCAGCGGGCCAGCAGCGCGACGCCGCGCAGCATCGGGAGCGGCACACCGGCGTCCACCAGGGCCGCGCCGGCCACGCCGGCACCGTTGAGCGGCAGGGTGCGCCCGAGCACCTCGTGATGGACGCGCCCGATGGCCTCGAACAGCCGCAGGTGGGGCCCCTTGAGGCCCTCCTCCTCGGCGATCTGGAGCAGCCGGGGGACCCGCGGATCGGCGGTGTGGGTCGGGTGGCCGAGCCCGGGGATGATCCGCTTGGCCGCGCGCTGGCGCTGCACGATCCCGCGGGCGAGGTCGTCGTAGCCGGCGTCGTCGGTGGGGAGCGCACCCTCGTGGTCGTCGAGCTGTGCGGCCAGGAACTGACCGCAGTCCTCGGTGACGCCGAGGAAGCGCGAGCCACCGCCGAGCAGCCCCGAGGCCACGGCACCCTGCAGCGCGTCCGGCGCACTCAGGAACGTCAGTCGTGCCGCGATCGCGGTGGGGACGAAACCGTGATCGGCGAGCGAGGCGAGCACGGCCTCGAACACCCGGGCCTGCCCGGGCGTGGGCCTGCGGCGCAGCAGCATCCAGTAGGACAGCTCGCCGAAACCGACCTCGCCCATGATGTCGGTCGCGAGGTCCCTGCCGAGCAGGGTGATGCTGGTCGCATCGGACGCGCCGAGTGAGGTGCGGTAGCCGGCGCTGGCGTCGTCACTCACGGTGTCTCCCAATGGCATCGCGCACACGGTCGTGCGGGTGGTGGTGGCGGTGGCAGGTCGTGGGCACCGCGCCGGCCGATACGGGGGAACTCGGCCGGCGCGGGCGCCGGTGAACCGCTCAGTCGCGTCCGGACAGCCAGGCACGGAGCTCCTCGCGGTGCTCGTCCAGGCTCGGCGGCGGGTAGCGGTAGGTCGCGGGGGTGTCGGAGAAGCTGATCGGGTTGCGCACCGAGGGCACGGCCGCGTCGCCCTCGCCGACCTCGACCACGGGCTCCTGACCGAGCGAGGCGGCGAACTCGATGCCCTGGGGCACGGTGTTGACGGGGCCGCCCGGCAGGCCACGCGCCCGGAAGCGTTCGAACCACTCCTCGGTCGTCGCGGTGCTGAGCGCGTCGACGAGCAGCGGCTTGAGCACGTCACGGTTCGCGGTGCGGTCCTCGTTGGAGCCGAACCGCTCGTCGTCGGCCAGCTCCGGGACCCCGAGGATCTCGCACAGCAGCCGGAACTGGCCGGTGTTCCCGGCGATGACGATGATCTGCCCGTCCGAGGTCGGCAGTGGTTCGTAGGGGAACAGCGACGGGTGCGCGTTGCCCATGCGATAGGGCGTCACCCCGCCGGCCACGGCGGCACTGGAGTGGTTGACCAGACCCGACAGCGCACTGGCGAGCAGGTTGACCTCGATGTGCTGGCCGGTGCCGGTCTCCTGGCGACGGTTCAACGCCGCGAGGATGCCGATCGTGGCGTGCATGCCGGCCATGACGTCGAACACGGAGATGCCGGCCCGGTAGGCCTCACCCTCCGGATCGCCGGTCAGACTCATCAGCCCGGAGATGCCCTGGACCATCAGGTCGTAACCGGGCATCTTCGCGCCCTGTTCGGTCGAGCTGAACCCGGAGATGGAGGCGTACACCAGCCCGGGGTTGGTGGCCTTCAGCGTGTCGTGGTCCAGGCCGAACTTGGCCATCCCACCGGGGCGCATGTTCTCGATCAACACGTCCGCCCGCTCGGCCAGACCCTGCGCCAACGCGAGGTCCTCCGCGTCCTTGAGATTCAGCGCGATCGAGCGCTTGTTGCGGTTGACGCCGAGGTAGTAGGTCGAGATGCCCTCGCGGACCGGCGGCATCCAGGTCCGGGTGTCGTCACCGGCGGGACCCTCGACCTTGATCACGTCGGCACCGAGATCGGCCAGCAGCATCGTGGCGTACGGGCCCGCGAGGATGCGCGAGAAGTCCGCGACGACGAGGCCCTCGAGCGGACCGGCCGGTGTCGCAGCGGTCGACGACGGATCGGTTGGCATCGGGAACCTCGATCAGCACGGAGCGGTCGGCGTCGCAGTGGGCACGGCACGGTGGGCGATTCGGGTCACAACGATTGATCTCGCAACGGTCGCGCCAACTGACCGCCTGACGGACAGATGTCCGTAGGCTGCGGCCTCGCACCCGGGTTGTCAAGTGCACGCAGCGGCGAGCGCCCTACAGCCGCGGCACGCCGACCGTCGTCTGCGGGATCGAGTCCCGGAGGGCGACGTCCGCACTGATGCGTCCGGCGGTGGCCAGCAACCTCGGCAGGTGCCGGTCGGTGAGCGTCGCGACCGTGGTCTCGGCCGCATGGACGGTCACGTTCATCGCGGCGATGGTCCGGCCGTTGCCGTCACGCAGCGGTACGGCCGCCGACCGGATGCCGGCCGCGAGCTGCTCGTCGACCAGGGCATAGCCCTGCGCCCGGATCTCGCGCAGGCGCTGTTCGCGTTCGTCGGCGCTCGGCTGCCATCGCGGCTCGATACCCGAGCGGCTCGGCTCCTCGAGCCGCTCCGCGACCTCGTCGGGCGGGAGCGCAGCCAGCAGGACCTGGCCGAGCGAGGTCTGCAGGGCCGGGAAGCGGGTCCCGATGGAGACGGCGAACGTGATGATCTTGGGCACCGCGACCCGGGCGACGTAGACGATGTCCGAACCGTCGAGCTGGGCGATCGACGAGGACTCGTCGGTCTGCGCGACCAGGTCCTCCATGTGCGGGCGCGCGAGGTCCCACAGGCCCTGCGACTGCACGAAGGCCGTACCGAGTTCCAGCACCCGGGGCGTCAGCGACCACAGGCCGTCGTCCCCGCGGATGTAGCCGAGCTCCTGCAGGGTCAACAGGACCCGGCGCGCGGTCGGGCGTGCGAGGTCGGCGGCCTCCGCCACCTCGGTCAGCGACATGGTGGGCCGACCCGCGCCGAACGCGCGGATCACGTCGATTCCGCGGGCGAGCGCCTCGATGAAGTCCGGTCCGGTCTGGTCACGCGCCACGGGGTCCTCGACTCGATGGTGTGCGGATGGGGCTCGATGGTGTGCGGGTGCTGCGGGCGTTCGGGGTCGCGTCAGGCCGTCGACCCGTCGGTGTCCGCCCGACGTGCCACGGCCGCCGCCGCGGCCAGCAGTCCACCGACCAGGCCGACGTTCTTCAACACCTGGATGCGGTTCATCTTCCGGGCGAGCGGATCATCCATGGTCCAGTAGGCGTGTCCCGCGACGGTGGTGGGGATCATCGAGGCGATGAGCCCGGCGGCGGCCGCCCGTGGCAGGACGCCGAGCGCGAGGGCGACCCCACCGACGCTCATCGCCGCACCGTTGAAGCGCACGGCGAGCTCCGGGTTGGGGACACCGAGTTCCGCGGCGAGGGCGACCCGGGGGCCGGGCTCGGCCGCGGCCTCGTAGCCGAGCACGACGAAGGGCGCCGCGAGCAGGACGCGGCCCGCGGTGGTGAGCGGGGACATGGGTGACTCCTGTCGGGATGGTCGATGCGGTCGGGCGGCCGTGCCGTGGTCGGCCCGGTGGCTCGATGGTCGTTCCGTGGGACGGCACGACCGCAGAGGGTCGGCCACGAGACACCATCTTGACAAGCTCAGGGCTGCTGCGCACCATACGCGCATGTCCGCTAGGCGGATAGATGTCCGGCGGGTGGGAGCTCAGCGGGACCTCACTGCAGGACCTCATCGGAGGATCCCCCGGGGATACGGGAGACCCTCGCCGACCGACGACGATCCGGGAGCACAGCGATGGCCGACGCCGCCACCACCGAACTGACCGACGACCGCCCGAAGGTCCTCCGCGGGGGGACCGTCATCACCATGGACGGGTCCGACACCGTCCTCGAACGCGGGGACGTCCTGATCGTCGCCGATCGGATCGAGGCCGTCGGTATCGACCTCGAGGTCCCCGAGGGCACGGTCGAGATCGACGCCACCGACGGCATCGTGATGCCGGGCATGATCGACACCCACCGGCACATGTGGCAGACCGCGATGCGGGGCTACGGCGCGGACTGGACCCTGACGCAGTACTTCGTCTTCTACTACCTCAACCACGGCAAGCTGTTCCGCCCCCAGGACATCGCGGTCGGCAACCGGCTCGCCGCCATCGAGGCCATCGACGCCGGCGTGACCACCTGCGTGGACTGGTCGCACGGACTGCAGACCATCGACCACGCCGACGCGGCCATCGACGCACTGCGGGCCGTGCCCGGCCGGTTCGTCCTCGCCTACGGCAACATCCAGGCGGGCCCGTGGGAGTGGGCCCCCAGCGACGACGTCAAGAACTTCCTGGAGCGCAACCGGGGCGAGAAGGACGACCTGCTCCAGGTCCAGCTCGCCTTCGACGTCACCGGTGATCCGGAGTTCCCGGAGCGGGCCGCGTTCGAGGCCGCCCGCGAGCTCGGGATGAAGGTCACGACCCACGCCGGCGTGTGGGGCGCGACCAACGACAACTCCATCCAGTTGATGTGCGACAACGGGTTCATGACGCCCGACGTCACCTACGTCCACGCCGCGAGCCTGTCCAAGGACAGCTACCAGCGGATCGCCGCATCCGGGGCCTACGCCTCGGTGTCGACCGAGAGCGAACAGAGCGCCGGTCAGGGCTATCCCTCCACCTGGGAGCTGCGCCGCCACGGCATCCCGATCTCGTTGTCGATGGACACCAGCGTGTGGTGGAGCGGGGACCTCTTCTCCGCCATGCGGGCCACCCTCAGCGCGGACCGTTCGCGCGACCACCTCGAGAACCACGCCGACGGCGACACCGTCGTCGCCAACGCCCTGCGCGCCAGTGACGTCGTCGAGTACGCGACGATCGGCGGGGCGAAGGCGCTCGGCATGGAGAACGTCACGGGGTCGCTGGAGGTCGGCAAGAAGGCCGACGTCGTGTTGATCAAGAACGACGACTCACCGGTCATGTTCCCGATCCTCAACCCGATGGGCCACGTCGTCTACCAGGCCGGCCGCGGCGACGTCCACACCGTGTTCGTCAACGGTCGGGCGGTCAAGTCCGAGCACAAGCTGATCGACCAGGACCTGCGCAAGCTGCGTGGCGAGCTCGACGAGACGATCACCTACCTGCGCGGCGCGATGGGCGAGGAGGCCTGGGCCGGCGACATGTCGCCCGACCTGCCCGAGCAGCAGCTGTTCGACAACCCCTACCAGTACACCGACTGGGACGGTGGGCGCGGTGCCAAGGCGGTCCTGCCCCCCGCCTGAACCCCACACGCGCGACCCATGAGGAACGGGCGGCCCGCTGGGCCGCCCGTTCCTCGTGTGCGTCGCGTCAGCCCTCGTTGAAGGTCAGATCCAGCTCGATGGTCGCGCCCGCGAACAGCTTGGACACCGGGCAGCCCTCCTTGGCGGCATTCGCGTGCTCGGTGAAGGTCGCCTCGTCGATGCCCGGCACGGTCCCGACCGCGGTGAGCGTCACCGTCGTGATCGTCGGGTGGCCGTCGACCATGTCGAGCGTGACGGCGGCATCGGTCTTCACCGACGTGGCCGGCGTGCCGGCCTGGGCCAGCATGTTCGACAACGCCATCGAGTAGCAGGCCGCGTGGGCGGCGGCGAGCAGCTCCTCGGGATTGGTGTCCGTCCCGTTCTCGAAGCGCGAGACGAAGGTGTAGGGGCCGCTGAACAGCCCGCTGCCGAGACTGAGCTCACCACCGCCTCCCTTCAGATCGCCACGCCACTCTGCGGAGGAAGTCCTGGTCGGCACGTTGGTTCCCTTCGATGATCCACGGGGTCGCTCCCCGTCGAGCTCGTGCTGACGACACGGTCCGGTGCCGTCGTCGGCAGACTACTGAGCCGCCGCCGGCCGATCCCGGTCGGTCGTCGACAGCGCCGCGATGGGCACCTCCACCTCGAACCGGGCACCGCCGAGACGGCTGTCACCCACCACCGCCCGACCACCGTGCAGCCGCGCGAACTCCGCGACCAGTGCCAGCCCGATCCCGGTCCCCGGGGAGGGGGCGTCCGCCGCCCCCGGTCCCTGCAGGAACGGCTCGAACACCGCCCCGCGCAGGGCCTCGTCGATGCCGGGGCCATCGTCCTCGACGGTGATGACGACCCCGTCACCCCGCCGTCGCACCTCGGCGTGGACGACCGCGTCGGCCCCGGCATGACGCCGGGCGTTGCTCAGTAGGTTGACCACGATGCGTTCGATCTTGACCCGATCGACCAGCGCGGTCACCGCCTCCGCCTCGACGGTGACCGCCGGATCGTGGTCGTGGGCCAGGGCGGTGACCAGCGCCCCGATGTCGCACGGCTCGAGCTCGAGCTGGGCCACCCCGCGACCGGCGCGCTCGATGTCCAGCAGATCGTCGAGCAGGCCCTTCAACCGGTCGGCCTGGGCGGCCAGACGGGTCGTCAGATGGTGGATCTGATCGCCGTCCAACGCGTCGAGGTGGTCGCGCAGGGTCGAGGCGAACCCGGTCACCGCCGTCAGCGGGGTTCGCAGCTCGTGGGAGACCGCCTGCAGGAACAGGCGGCGCAGCTCGTCGATCCGGGTGAGCTTGGCCGTGGCCTCGCGCTCCCGGGCCAGCGCCAGGCGCTCACGGACCAGGGCGTCGCGCTCCCGCTCAAGCGCGGCCTGCAGGGTGCGCTGGGTGTCCCGTTCACTGGTCATGTCGCGACAGATACCCAGGGTCGCCGTCAGGCGTCCCGCTTCGTCGCGCAGCGGCACCTCGGTGACCGAGATCGTGCGCACCGTGCCGTCGGGCCGGCGCCAGTCCCATTCGATCGGCCAGTCGGGCTCCGGACCGAAGCGATTGGCGACGAAGCGTGCGGCGACCTCGTCGGGCACCTCGGTCCACAGCGGCGAGGTGTCGCTGAGCAGCACCTCACGGTCGTGGCCGATGATCTCCTGGAAGGCGGGATTGAGATCCTCCAGATGCATCGCGGGTACGAACCCGAAGCGGTACATGCCGACGTCGCTGGAACGCGACAGCGCCCGGGTACTGGCGGCGAGCTCGGCGAGTTCGTGTTCGATCGCCTTGCGGTCACGGACGTCCCGACCCATCAGGATGAGCCCGGCGCGCTCGCCGCCGACCTCGAGCACCGCCGCGCTCATCCCGACGGGACGGATGCCGTCGTCGGTGACGACCTCGATCTCGAGGTGTGCGCCGCTGCCGGTCGCGGCGTCGACGATGCGTTCACTGGTCGCCGCGGCCCGATCGCTCGGGACCAACGAGGTCGCCGGTGCCCCGATCAGCGCGTCTCGCTGCCGGACGAGCAACCGCTCGGCCGCACCGTTGGCCACCCGGATGATCCCGTCACGGTCGAGCACCAGGACCGCGAGCGGTCCCTGGTCGACGATCGCCTTGGCCCAGGCCTCGAGCTCCCACTCGACCGACACCGCGGCTCCTCCCGGCGCACTGCGCCCGGCGGCACGACCGGGGCACCCCGGTGGATCCACCGCCCCGGCAACCCTACTGGGATGTCCGGACCCGATGGGCGACCGAACGGCGGCGCAGGCGATGGTCAGCGGGTGACGTCGTCCGTCGGGTTGGGCTGGCCGAAGAACGGGATCCGCTCGAAGTCGAGGTCGTAGCGCTCCATGGCCTTGGGCAGCACATCGGCATCGAGCTGGCCCTGCTTGACCAGTTCGGCCAGCACGCAGTACGCGATCGACGCGGCGTCGACCCGGTGGTAGCGGCGCAGGGCCTCACGGGTGTCGGACCGCCCGAACCCGTCGGTGCCGAGCACGGCGAACGGACCAGGGATCCAGTCGGCGATCTGGAAGGGGGTCGCCCGCATCCAGTCGCTGACCGCGACGTAGGGCCCCTCGGTTCCCTCCAGGATGCGGGTCACCAGTGGCGTCCGCGGGTCGGCTTCCGGGTTGGTGCGGTTCCACGACTCGGTCGCGACCCCGTCACGCAGCAGCCGGTTCCAGCCCGGCGCGGACCACACGTCGGCGGAGACGTTCCAGTCGTCGGCCAGCAGCTGCTGGGCCGCGAGCGCCTCGTTCATGATCGTGCCCGACGACAGGATGTTCGCGCCGTGTTGGCCACCCGGCCCCTCGCGGAAGCGGTAGAGCCCGTCGATGACGTGCTGGTCCTCGACGTGCTCGGGCATCGCTGGCTGCACGGCCGGCTCGTTGTAGACGGTGAGGTAGAAGATGACGTCCTCGCCACCCTCGACCGTCTCGTCGGAGTACATCCGCTTCAGGCCGTGTTCGACGAGCACCGCGATCTCGTAGGCGAACGACGGGTCGTAGGCCTCGATGCCGGGGTTGGACTGTGCCATGAGCAGCGAGTGCCGGTCCTGGTGCTGCAGACCCTCACCGTTGAGCGTGGTCCCACCGGCGGTCGCGCCGATGAGGAAGCCACGGGTGCGCTGGTCCGCGGCCGACCAGATCGAGTCGGCCGTGCGCTGGAAGCCGAACATCGAATAGAAGATGTACAACGGGATGAGCGGGACGCCGTGGGTGGCGTAGCTGGAGCCGGCCGCGTGGAACGTGCCCATCGACCCGGCCTCGGTGATGCCCTCGTGGATGATCTGGCCGTCCTTGGCCTGCTTGTAGGACAGCAGCAGCTCCTGGTCGACCGGCTCGTAGGTCTGCCCGAGGTGGTCGTAGATCTTGGCGGTCGGGAACCACGAGTCCATCCCGAAGGTCCTGGCCTCGTCGGGGATGATCGGCACGATCCGCTGGCCGAACTCCTTGGTGCGCAGCAGGTCCTTGAACACGCGCACGAGCGCCATGGTGGTGGCGACCTCCTGCTTGCCCGACCCCTCCTTCAACGCCGCGAAGGCGTCGTGCTCGGGCAGGGTCGGCACCTGGAACGACACCCGGCGCGCGGGGACGTAGCCGCCGAGTTCGCGCCGACGCTCCTGCAGGTACTCGATCTCCGGCGCGTCGTCACCCGGGTAGGAGTAGGGCGGGATGTCCCCCTCGAGCGCCTCGTCGGAGACGTCGAGCTCGAGCCGGTCACGGAAGGTCTTGAGCGCCTCCGAGGACAGCTTCTTCATCTGGTGGACGGCGTTGCGCGCCTCGAAGTCCGGACCCAGCGTCCAGCCCTTGACCGTCTGGGCCAGGATCACCGTCGGGGCACCGGTGGTCTGCATGGCGGCCTGGTAGGCCGCGTGCACCTTGCGGTAGTCGTGGCCACCTCGACGCAGTCGGGCGATGTCCTCGTCGGAGAACGGCTCGATGAGCTGCTTGAGCTTGTCGTTGGTGCCGAAGAACCCCTCACGGATGCGCTTGGGGCCGCGGGCCGGGTAGGTCTGCAGTTCGCCGTCGGGGACCTCGTTCATCCGCGCGATGAGCGCCCCGTCGGTGTCGCGGGCGAGCAGTTCGTCCCACTCGCGCCCCCACAGGACCTTGACGACGTTCCAGCCGGCCCCACGGAACACGCCCTCGAGCTCCTGCACGATCTTGCCGTTGCCGCGGACCGGGCCGTCGAGCTGCTGCAGGTTGCAGTTGATGACGAAGGTGAGGTTGTCGAGCCCCTCCCGGGACGCCACCGCGAGCGCGCCGAGCGTCTCGGGTTCCGCGGTCTCCCCGTCGCCGCCGAAGAACCACACGCGCTGGTCGGAGGTGTCGGTGAACCCGCGGTTGTGCAGGTAGCGGTTGAACCGCGCCTGGTAGATCGCGTTGAGCGGGCCGAGTCCCATGGAGACGGTCGGGAACTCCCAGAAGTCGGGCATGAGCCGCGGGTGCGGGTAGCTCGACAGGCCGCCCGGTGCCACCTCGGCGCGGAAGCGGTCGAGCTGCTCCTCGGACAGGCGGCCCTCGAGGAAGGCGCGGGCGTAGATGCCGGGCGAGGCGTGCCCCTGGAAGAAGACCTGGTCGCCACCACCCGGGTGGTCCTTGCCGCGGAAGAAGTGGTTGAACCCGACCTCGTAGAGCGAGGCGGCGGAGGCGTAGGTCCCGATGTGACCGCCGGTCCCGCGCTCCACGTTGGTGCGGTGCACCATCACCGCCGCGTTCCAGCGGATGTGATGGCGGATGCGGCGTTCGATGTCCTCGTCGCCGGGGAAGTCGGGTTCCCGGTCCGGGGAGATGGTGTTGACATAGTCCGTCGTCGTCAGCGACGGGATCCCGATGTTCTGCTGCTTGGCGCGTTCGAGCATCTTGAGCAGCAGATAACGACCGCGCGCCTTGCCGTGTTCGTCGACCACGGCGTCGAACGACTCGAGCCACTCGCGGGTCTCGGTCTCGTCGACGTCCGGGTACTGCGCCGGGAAGCCGTCGGTGATGAGCGGATGTTCGGCGTAGTGCTGCTGCTCACGCATCTCGGCCACGGCGCTACCTCACAGGGCGATCGGGGAGGGTGGTGCTGGCCCTCAACGGTAACCGCTTCCGCCGCCGGGTGTCAGGGGCGGGGCGCTACCGTGCCGGCCGTGTGCCGTCTTCCCGCCCTGACCGTCCTGGCCCTGCTGTCCGTCGTGGCGCTGGGCTGCGCCGAGTTGCCATCCAGTCTCGACGAGGCGCGCGACAGTGCCGAGGCCGGGGTCGACCGGCTCCGGGACGTCATGGCGGACGACGAGTTCGACCCGGACGGTGTGCTGGCCGAGGAGCGCTTCTGCCTCGCCCTGACGCGCGCCGTGAACGCGATCGAGTCCGACGCGCCGGCCACGGCGCGCGAAGCCGCCGAGGAGGTGCTCGCCCGGGCACCACCGGACGCGACCGACGACGCCCGCGACCTGGCCGAGCGCCTGCGCGAGTTGGAGGGATCCGTGGAGGACGACGAGGCGAAACAGCTCGCCGAGACACTGCGCGAGCGCTCCGCCGACCGTTGCGGAGCCAGCTGATGGCGCGTGCATCACGTCCCGGACACGGCCTGTCGGTCGGCAGCGGTGCCTGGCTGACCCGGCCGTCGGATCGCCGTGCCGCCCTGGCAGCCCTGGCCGGGCTGGACCTGACCTATGCGGAGGTCGGGGCCAGTGCCGGACCGCTGCCCACCGATGCCCACCACGCCAGCCGCGAGGTGGCGATCGGCGACGCGCCCGGCGTGTTCGAAGCCGCCGCCGCAGCACTGCTCGGCTGGCGGATGCACCGACGGGCCGGGTTCGAGGTGATCGCGACGACCCCGATCGCGACCGTCGGTGCGGACATGATCGCGAGCCTGCCCGGTCGTCTCCCCGTGGGGGTGAGCGTGCCCACCCGCATCCTGGCCGTGGTGGACGAGCCGGACCGGGCGGGATTCACCTTCGGGACGCTGCCCGGCCACCCCGTCCGGGGCGAGGAACGCTTCGAGGTCCGGCGCGACCCCGACGGCGTGGTGTGGCTGTCCATCGTGGCCTTCTCGCGACCGACGCCGGGGCTCGTCAGCGCGCTCGGGCCCCTGATGCGCATCGGGCAGCGGGTGATCACCGACCGGTTCGTCCGTGCGGTCAAGGTCGCGGCCGCCGAGGGTTGAGCCCGACGCAGTATCCTCGGGCCCGCACCCGACCCGGAGACGCTCCTTGGCACGCAGCACCGCGAAGTTGGCGACCCCGGAGCAGCGCATCCGGGATCTGGCCAAGGAGTTCCGCGGGTTCGATCGCGAGGAACCCGGCCCGGAGCGCGCCGAGCGGCTGGCCGGTTTCACCCGCGCGGCCAACGACTCCCGGCAGATCAACATGGCCATGCAGGCCGCCACGATGTGCCTCGATGACGATCCCGACGCCCCCGCCATGCTGGTCCGGGTGTACGCGGAGGCCGACGAGGACCTCGAGGCCCGCCTCAACGCCCTGTCCGACCTCGTCGACCTCGCCCGCTACATCGAGCGTGACGACGTCCGTGACGCCGCCCGCGACCATCTCGAGGACGCGGCCCGCACCTGGGTCCAGGCCGCCGACGACGGCGAGCGCCGCTACCGGTTGCGCACGGTGCAGTCGGTCACGACCCGCGAGTTCGCCGACCAGTTGCGCGACGAGTTGCGTGAGGCGTAGGCCGGCCCGACGTCGCGCCTGCCCGCATCGAGCGCGCACGACGGGATCCAGGCGAGCATGAACGACGACCCGACCCCGACCATCGACCTCGACGACGTGCGTCGTGCCGCGGCCCGGCTCGACGGGGTCGCGCACCGCACGCCCGTGCTCACCTCGCGTCGGATCGACGACCACCTCGGTGCAGTGGTGGCCTGCAAGGCCGAACATCTCCAGCGGGTCGGGGCGTTCAAGTTCCGCGGCGGCTACAACGCGATCGCGGCGCTCACCCCCGCGGAGCGCGACCGCGGGATCCTGACGTACTCGTCGGGGAACCACGCCCAGGCCGTCGCCCGCGCGGCGGCACTGCTCGGGGCGGACGCCACGATCGTGATGCCGACCGACGCACCCGACGTGAAGCTGGACGCGACCCGCGGCTACGGGGCCGACGTGGTGACCTACGACCGCTACACCGGGGATCGCCGCGCCATCGTGGCCGGGCTCGCCGAACGCAGCGGCGCGACGGTCATCCCGCCCTACGACCACGCGGACGTGATGGCCGGGCAGGGCACCGCCGCGCTCGAGCTGATCGAGGACCACGGTCCCCTCGACGTGCTGGTGGTCCCGATCGGCGGCGGCGGGCTGATCGCCGGCTGCGCCGTCACCGCCCGCGCGCTGCTGCCCGACATCCGCGTCATCGGGGTCGAGCCGGCCGGTCGCCTGGCCGCCCGCGGCGCGCTCGACACCGGCGAGGTCGTCCAGGTGGCGGTCCCGACCACCATCCTGGATGGCCAGCAGACCCCGGAGGTCGGCCGGGGCCCGCTCGCGGTCATGCGGACACACGTCGAACGGGTCGTCGGCGTGGAGGACACCGAGGTCGTCGCGGCGATGCGGCTGCTCGCCCAGACGACCAAGCAGGTGGTGGAGCCCTCCGGTGCCGCCGCGCTCGCCGCCGTGCTCGCCGGTCACGTCGACGTGCGCGGTGCCCGGGTCGGCGTCGTGCTGTCCGGGGGCAACGTCGCCCCGGCACGGTTCGCCGAACTGCTCGCCTCCGGCTGATCGGGCGCGGTGCGACCGGTCGCGTCGTCAGCTCGCGTGCTGGCGATCCCGGGTGGGTGCCCAGAACGAGCTCGCGACGTCGTAGGCCCCGAAGGCCGTGGTCAGGTCACCGGCGTCGAGTGCCTCGACGGCCTGCCACAGCGATGCACAGCACGACTCGGCGCGCAGCTGCTCGGTCGTGAACGCGTCGACCGCACCGCCGTAGTCGAGTTCCAGGATCGCGTCGTCGGCGAACGCGTCCAACCAGGCGACCAGTTCGGCGAGCTGGAGCAGCAGCTCGTCACCGTCCTCGATGCGGACCTCGACCACGTCGATGACCCGCTCGAGCCGGTCCAGCGCCTGCTCGACCCCCGTCAGGTGCACCACCCGTGGCGTGGTCCCGGCCGGATTCTGGCGCAGCCGTCGTTCGCTCGGGTCGAAGGCCAGGAACCAGTGCAGCGGTGGGGCGAAGGGCTCGTCGAGGATGTGGGGCGTGCGCCCGGTGGCCGCGACCTGCTGGAGCCGGCCCCGGTGCACCGGGTCGGGGACGAACGCATCGAGCACCCGCGGCGGCACCTGCTGGGCGAAGGACGCCAGGGCCACCGCCGCGCGCAGCTCGAGGTCGAGTGGGCAGACCAGCACCCGTTGCCCGGCCCGACGCACCAGCGCGACGTCCCCCCGGTCGAAGCGCCGCCGGCCCGTGATCAGTCGTGCGACCGCCGCGCCGGTCTCCGCCTCGGCCAGCTCGGCCCGGGTCAGCCCCCGACCCGCATCGACATAGGCCTGCCACCGTCGACGCTCGCCGGCGACGAAGCTGTCGAGCGGCGCGTAGACACGGAGCTGGACCCGCGGGACGATCATGACGGCACCGTAGCCGTGCGGGTCGGGCGACGGACCGCCCGGCAACCGCCGACCCGCCCCGGTGCACGTCGGCGTCGTTAGGGTGCACGGCGACGGGGCCGTGCGATCCACGGACCGTCGCGACGGTCGGGCGGACCAGCCACCCGCCGTCCATCCCGGCAGGCCCGACCGGCGGCCGGACGACCCCGTGAGGAACCGACATGGACACCATCTTCGGACGTTTCGCCGGCCACGAGCAGGTCGTGTTCGGCTCGGACGAGCAGACCGGCCTGCGGTGCATCATCGCAATCCACTCGACCCGGCTCGGCCCGGCGATCGGCGGCACCCGGTTCCGTCGCTACGACTCGGACGCGGACGCGCTCACCGACGTTCTGCGGCTGTCGGAGGCGATGACCTACAAGACCGCCTGTGCGGGGCTCGACGCGGGCGGGGGCAAGGCCGTCATCATCGGTGATCCGGCCACCGACGCGACCGAGGGACTGCTGCGGGCCTACGGCCGGCTGATCGAGGGGCTCGGCGGGCGCTACGTCACGGCCTGCGACATCGGGACCACCCCCGCGCACATGGCGCTGATCGGCCGCGAGACCCGGTGGGCGACCGGCATGGACGAGGTCGAGGGCGGCTCGGGGGACTCGGGCGTGCTGACCGCCTACGGGCTCTACCTCGGGATGCGGGCGAGCGCCGCGGCCGCGTTCGGCAGCGACGAACTCGCCGGCCGGCACGTGGCGGTGCAGGGGCTCGGCAAGGTCGGTGGCCGTCTGGTCGGTCACCTCGTCGAGGACGGGGCGAAGGTGACGGTCGCCGACATCGACGAACGTGCGGTCGAGCGGGTCGCCTCGCTTCCGGGCGTCGAGGTGACCGGCGTCGACGACGTCCTGCTCGCCGACGCCGACATCGTCTCCCCCAATGCGCTGGGGGCCGTGCTGGACGCCGACACGATCGACGCCATGACGGCCACGATCGTGTGCGGCGGCGCGAACAACCAGCTCGCCGACGCCACGGACGGCCAGCGGCTGCACGACCGTGGGATCCTCTATGCCCCCGACTACGTCGTGAACGCCGGTGGGGTCATCAATGTCGCCAACGAACTCCACCCCCGCGGCTACGACCCGGACCGGGCGCGGCGCCGGGCCGATGCGATCCCGGCCACCTTGACCCGGATCTTCGAGCGCTCCCACGACCAGGACGTCGCCACCGAGGTCGCCGCCCGCGCGGTGGCCGACGAACGGATGGCGACCGTGGGTGGCCTGCGCCGCTTCTGGCTCGGGGGCTGAGCCGGCGTTCGACCGACGTCAGACGTCGAGGTGCACGGCCGGCCCGTCACCGCGGGCGGCGACCGTGCCCATCGGCCAGGCGGCGATGCCGCGATCGAGGAGCAGCGCCAGGCCGGCGTCGAGGTCCGCGGGCGCGACGACGGCGACCATGCCGACCCCGCAGTTGAACGTCGACCACATGTCCGCCCGGGCCACGGGACCGCGGGCGGCCAGCCAGTCGAAGATCGGGGGCCAGCGCCAGCTGGCCGTGTCGACGTGCGCCGCGAGGTCGTCGGGCAGGATCCGGGGCAGATTGCCGGGCAGGCCCCCGCCGGTGACGTGACAGAACGCGTGGACGTCGATCCGGGCGAGCAACGCCAGGCAGTCGGGCGCGTGGATCGTGGTGGGTTCGAGCAGTTCCTCGCCCAGCGACCGGTCCAGACCGTGGGGCTCGGCCAGGTCGAGGCCGTCGACGATCCGCCGGATCAGGCTGTAGCCGTTGCTGTGCGGACCGGACGAGGGCAGGGCGATCAGGACATCGCCGTCGCGGACACGATGTGGGCCCAGAATCGCTCCGCGCTCGACGATGCCGACCCCGAAGCCGGCGAGGTCGAACTCGTCGTCGCCCAGCAGCCCCGGATGCTCCGCGGTCTCCCCGCCGACGAGCGCACAGTTCGCCGCCGCGCAGCCGTCCGCGATCCCGCGGACCAGATCGGCCACCCGCTGCGGATCGAGCGCGCCCACGGACACGTAGTCGTTGAAGAACAGCGGTTCCGCCCCGGTCACGACCAGATCGTCGACGACCATCGCGACCAGATCACGTCCGACCGTGTCGAGCACGCCGAGCTGCCGGGCGAGATCGACCTTGGTCCCGACACCGTCGGTCGAGCTGACGAGCACGGGCTCCTCGTAGCGGTGCAGGTCGAGCGCGAACAGCCCACCGAACCCGCCGATGCCACCGAGCACCTCGGGCCGGCTCGCCCGCTCGAGCACACCGCCCAGCAGCTCGACGCTGCGGTCGGCGGCGGCCAGATCCACCCCCGCGTCGGCGTAGGACAGCGACGGGCGGTCCTGCGGTGCCTCGCGCGGCGGCGTCGTCATGACCGCTCCCGCCGGGTCACGGCCGCTCCCGTGGCAGCCGGTAGCGACGTCGCCAGGCGCGTTCCGCGTCCGCGAACACATCCAGCGGCTCGATCACGTCCTGGACGGCCTCGAGCAGTTCCTCGAGCTCGCCGGTCGACGCGGCCACCTGGTCGAGTTCCGTGCAGCCCCGTTCGGCCTCGTCGAGGGCATCGACGCAGTCCTGCCAGTCGTCGGCCAGTTCGTCGAGCCGCCAGCGGGGCATCCAGGTCCGCGCATCGGTGATGGCCCGACGGACCGCATCGGTCCCGACACCGATGGGCGCCGGTTCGACCCGCCCGGCCGGCAGGACACCGAGCAGGACGCGGCGGCCACCCTCGATCACCTCGGCGCAGTCGAGAAAGGCCCGCCAGGCCTCGTGGAGGTCCGGGGGCAGATCGGGCTTGCGGGCGAACAGGGCCATGGTGGCGCGGAGTATCGCGAACGCGACGGCCCACGTCGAACCGACGACCCGACCCCGCCGCGCGCACGCCGTACCCTCGGGCGCATGACCACTCCCCACGCCCTGCCTCCTCTGGCCGCGCATCCGTTCCTCGACCGCCTCCGTGCGCGGGTCGTGGTCTTCGACGGCGGCATGGGCACGTCGTTGCAGGAGGCCGGGCTCACCGCCGAGGACTTCGGCGGCGACGACCTCGACGGCTGCAACGAGGTGCTGGTCCGCAGTCGCCCCGACGTCATCGACCGGGTGCACCGCGACTTCCTCGACGTCGGCGTCCACGCGATCCAGACCGACACCTTCGGCGGGGCCCCGTGGGTGCTCGACGAGTACGGGCTCGGCGACGACACCGAGGAGCTCAGCCGGCTGGCGGCCGAGGTGGCCCGCCGCGCCGCCGACGACTACGCCACGCCCGACGAACCCCGCTGGGTGATCGGGTCGATCGGCCCCGGGACCCGTGCACCGACGCTGTCATTGGGCAAGGACCCGGCGACGACCGCGGATCACATCGACCTCGCCACCATGGAGGACGGCTATCGCCGACAGGTCCGCGGGCTGCTCGACGGGGGCAGCGACGTGCTGCTGATCGAGACGTGCTTCGACCTGCTGCAGGTCAAGGCCGCGGTCGCCGCCGCCAACGACGTGTTCGTCGAGCGCGGGGCCCGTGTGCCGGTGATGGTGCAGTTCACCATCGAGAAGGACATCAACACGATGCTGCTGGGCACCGAGCCCCTGGCGGCCATCGCGGCGCTCGACCCGCTGCACATCGACGTGCTCGGCATGAACTGCGCGACCGGTCCCGACGACATGCGCGAACACGTCCGGACCCTGGCGCGCACCTCGCGGCTGCCGATCAGCGTGATCCCCAACGCCGGGATCCCCCACCTGGAGGGCGACGCCACCGTCTACCCGCTCGACCCCGACGGGCTCGCCGCCGCACATCGCGAGTTCGTCGACGAACTCGGGGTCAGCATCGTCGGTGGCTGCTGCGGTACGACCCCGGCCCACCTCGCCGCCGTGGTCGAGGCCGTCGCGGGCCGTCGTCCGCGGCCCCGGCGACTCGCCGCGCCGAGCTACGCCAAGCCCGGTGGCGCGGGCGCGCTGGTCCTGGATGCCGAACCGGCGGCCGCCCACGTCGCGGCGGCCACGATCGCCGCCGACGGTGACGTCGCCGGCCACGGCATGGCGGCGCTGGCCGTCGAACCCGACCCCCCGTCGGACGACGACCACGGGCCCGTCGAGCCGTTGCGGGTCGACTGGCAGCCGAACCTCGCCTCGCTGTACGCCGCGGTCCCCGTCGAGCAGGAGAACGCGTTCCTGGCCATCGGTGAACGCGCCAACGCGAACGGCTCGAAGGCCTTCCGCGAGCTGCTGCTCGCCGAGGACTGGGAGGGCGTGGTCCAGCTCGCCAAGTCCCAGACCCGCGAGGGCGCGCAGGTGCTCGACGTCTGTGTCGACTACGTCGGCCGCGACGGTGTCCCGGACATGATCGAGGTGGTCGACCGCTACGCGACCCAGTCGACGCTGCCGCTGGTCATCGACTCCACCGAGGCCGAGGTGGTCGAGGCGGCGCTGGTGCGGCTCGGCGGTCGGGCCGTCATCAACTCGGTCAATCTCGAGGACGGCCGCGTCAAGGCCGACCGCCTGCTGCCGCTGGCCAAGCGCTACGGGGCCGGCGTCATCGTGCTCGCCATCGACGAGGAGGGCCAGGCTCGGACCGCGGACTGGAAGGTCGAGGTCTGCGAGCGCATCGCCGGCATCGCCATCGACGACTTCGGGCTCGAGGCGCACGATCTGATCTTCGACTGTCTGACCTTCCCGCTGGGCTCCGGGCAGGAGGAACTGCGCCGTGACGCGCTCGAGACCCTGGAGGCGATCGAGCGCATCAAGGCCGCCGTGCCCGGCTGCGCGACGACACTCGGGCTGTCGAACGTGTCGTTCGGCCTGTCGCCCGCGGCCCGGCAGGTGCTGAACTCGGTGTTCCTCGATGAGGCCATGAAGCGGGGGCTCGACTCGGCGATCGTGCACGTCGCCAAGATCCTGCCGCTGCACCGCATCGACGACGAACAGCGCCAGGTCGCCCTCGACCTGATCCACGACCGACGCGGCACCGCTGGGATGAACGGCGAGGCCGACGCGGACTACGACCCGCTGCACCGCTTCATGGCCCTGTTCGAGGGGGCGACGGAGACGAAGGCCACCGCCGACGAGCTGGCCGCGCTGCCGGTCGAGCAGCGGCTCGAACGCCGCATCATCGACGGCGACAAGGACGGCATGGACGCCGACCTCGAGCTCGCGCTCGAGGACCACGAACCGCTCGCGATCATCAACGGCTTCCTGCTCGCCGGCATGGCGACCGTCGGTGAGTTGTTCGGCTCCGGGCAGATGCAACTGCCGTTCGTGCTGCAGTCCGCGGAGGCGATGAAGCGCGCGGTCGCCTACCTCGAACCCCACATCGAGGCCGCCGGTGGAGGCAGCGGTGCCAAGGGTTCCGTGCTGCTCGCCACGGTGAAGGGCGACGTGCACGACATCGGCAAGAACCTGGTCGACATCATCTTCCGCAACAACGGCTACGACGTCGTCAATCTCGGCATCAAGCAGTCGATCGACCAGATCCTGACCGCGGCCGAGGAGCACGCGGTCGACGTGATCGGGATGTCGGGGCTGCTGGTGAAGTCGACCGTGATCATGCGTGAGAACCTCGAGGAGATGAACGTCCGCGGGGTCGGCACGTCCACCCCGGTGCTGCTGGGCGGGGCCGCACTCACGCGGGGGTACGTCGAGGACGACCTGCGCGCCATCTACGACGGTCAGGTCTTCTACTGCAAGGACGCCTTCGAGGGGCTGCGCGTGCTCGACGAGCTCGTCGCCGCGAAGACGGCGGGCGGCGACGGCCGGATCGAGGCCGCGGAGCGCAAGGAGCGCCGTCAGCACGTCACGACGCGCCCGGAGGAGTCCGCGCCGGCCACCGACGCGGCCGGACGGCCCCGGTCCAACGCCGCGACCGACATCGCGGTCCCGACCCCGCCGTTCTTCGGTCAGCGGGTGGTGCGCGGGATCCCGGTGACCGAGGTCGCGCCGTTGATCAACGAGGTGGCACTGTTCCGCAACCAGTGGGGCTTCACCCCCGGTGACCGCTCCCCCGGCGACTACCAGCAGCTGCTCGAGGACAAGGCCCGACCGGTACTGCGCGAGTGGCTCGCCCGGGCCCAGGCCGAGAAGGTCGTCACGCCCGAGGTCGTCTACGGCTACTACCCCGCCAACGGTGACGGCGACGACCTGGTCGTGTGGGATCCCGATGCACCGCTCGACAAGGAACTGGTCCGGTTCCACTTCCCGCGTCAGGACCGGGGTCGGTTCCTCAACATCGCGGACTTCTTCCGGCCCGTCGAACAGGGTGTGCCCGACGTGCTCGCCCTGCAGGTCGTGACGATGGGGCATCGCATCAGCGACGTGGCCCAGGGCCTGTTCGCCGAGGACCGCTACCAGGACTACCTGTTCGCCCACGGGTTCGGCGTCGAGATGGCCGAGGCGCTCGCGGAGCTGTGGCACCGACGCATCCGCGAGGAACTCGGGGTCGCCGACGACGACGGGCCGAGCGTGCAGGACTGGTTCCGGCAGGGCTACCGGGGGTCGCGCTACTCGTTCGGCTACGCCGCATGTCCGGACCTCGAGGACCAGGAGAAGCTGTTCCAGCTCGTCGATCCGGGCGTCATCGACGTGGAACTCACCGACGAGTTCATGCTCCACCCGGAGCAGTCCACCTCCGCGATCGTCGTGCACCACCCGGAGGCGAAGTACTTCAACGCGCGCTAGCTCCCCTGCCCAGCCAGCCGGAGGGTGGTGCCGCCCAAGACCAGTGCACCACCCGGAGGCGAAGTACTTCAACGCGCGCTGACCCGCGTCAGCGCGCGTTCGGTCCCAGGGCGGTCGATCAGTTGCCGTGCTTGGTCTCCTCGCCCTTGTGGCCAGCTTCCTGGTTGCGCTTCTGCTGGGCTTCCTGCTCGAGCCGGTCAGCCTCCTCGGCCTTCTGCGCCTTCTTCTGCTGCGCCTCGCCCTCGCGCTCCTTGTCGTCGTCGCCCGTCACCTTGCCGACCGCTTCCTTGCCGACGCCCTTGACCTTGTCGCCCATGTGCTGGTCACTCATGTCCGTCTCCGAATCCGTCGTGCCACGGCTGCTCCGTGACCTGCTCCACTATGGGCACGACGGCGCGCGCACGTCCGGGCGGTAACCCGGTCGCGGGGACAGCCGACCGATCGACGACGCCCACCCACCGGAGGAGCCCTTGTCCGCCGCTGCATCCGAGCCGAGCGCCCTCGAACTGGACACGACCGGCACTCCTGCGGCCACGATGTACCGGCTGCTGACCTCGCTGATCGTGCCGCGCCCGATCGCCTGGGTGTCGACCCGGTCGGCGACCGGCGTCGACAACCTCGCGCCGCATTCGTGGTTCACCCAGGCGAGCGTGGACCCGCCGTGCATCGTGTTCACCTCCGTCGGCGAGAAGGACACCCTGCGCAACATCCGGGCCACCGGCGACTTCGTGGTCAACATCGTCGATGAACACGTCCGCGAGGCGATGAACCTCACGGCCGCCGACGCCCCCGCGGAGGTCGACGAGTTCCGGCTCGCCGGCGTCACGGCGCAGCCGGCCCGGCGGGTCGGGGCCGCCCGGGTGGCCGAGGCTCCCGCCCATCTGGAGTGCACCTGCGAGCAACTCGTCGACGTCGGCGATGCGACGCTGGTCATCGGCCGGGTCGTCCAGGTGCACATCGCGGCGGGCGTGCGGGGACCCGACGGGGCCGACGCGGCGCTGCTGCGCCCGGTCGCGCGGCTGTCGGGCAGCGCCTACGCCTCACTGGGCGAGATCGTCACGACCCCCCGGCCGAGCTGGCAGGACGTACTCGACGCCCGGGATGGCACCGACGGCTGAGCCGGGGATCACGTGCCGTCGGTTCCCTCATCCCACTCCGACCACCGGGCACCCTCCTCGAGGTCGTCCGGGTCGGGAGGATCGCACTCGATCTGATCGAGCAGGGCCGCGTCGTCACTGAACTCCAGGACACCGAGGTGGCTGTCGGCCGGATCGTCGATGTGCACGGCCGCGATCGGCCACCAGGCGTCACCGTCGTGCTCCCAGAGCACCCCGACGTGTTCGCTGGCCGCGAAGCCACGGGTCAGACAGCACGTCGGACGTCGGCGCCACAGGTCACGCACGGCGTCGGCGACGTCGTCGCGGTCGTGCGCCGCGAGTCCCGACACCTCCGCATCGGGGGCGAGCAGCTCCAGGACACCGTCGAGGTCGCGCGCGTTGAAGACCTCGCCGAGGCTGTCGAGCAGGTCCGCCTCCCGGTCGTCACGCAGCCCCGCATCGAGATCGTCGTCGAGCAGATCGACGTCCGGGTCGTCGAGGTGCACGCCGTACTCGTCGGTGTCGACCGCGCGACCGACGCCGCCGTCCACGTCGGTCGCGGCGTCGGGGCGATCGGCATCCGCCGGCGCGTCGTCATCGCTGGCGGCCAGGTCGTCGAGGCGATCGAGCCCCCGCTCGGCGGCCGCCTGGTAGCGGTCGACATCGTTCATCCCGTGACCTTCCGTGATCGGGCGGTCGAGCGTCGCGTCACGATCCGTCGCTCTCCCGACATCCCGGCGCGTCGCCTGCGATGCTGCCCGTCCCCGGCCCCCGGCACAAGGGCCGTCGGCTGATCCACCGGCTCACGGGCCGTTTCGACACGCGGCTGTGGCGCCCCCACGCACCACCGGCCACGATGGTGCGTGAGCGCCCGGCTCACCCCTCCCACCCACGACGAAGGTCGGATCCACGATGGCGCGGCAGTCGCTCGAGCACACCTTCGACCACGTTCTCAAGGACGGCACCACGGTCCACGTCCGACCCATCCGGGCCGATGACGGCCAGCGGCTGCTCGGGATGTGGGGGCGGACGTCCGCCGAATCGCGCCGCCTGCGTTTCCACGGCTCGTTCAACCTCGACGAACACAACGTCAAGCGCTTCATCGACCTCGATCCGGCGCTGCAGTTCGCGGTCGTCGCCACGCGCGGTCGGGGCGAGCACGAACGCATCGTCGCCGTCGCCCGCTACGAGCGTGACCCCGATCAGCTCGACCACGCCGAGTTCGCCGCGCTGGTGCAGGACGACCTCCAGGGCCGCGGGGTCGGCACGGTCCTGGTCCGCCAGGTCGCGCTGGCCGCCGAGGCTGCGGGCATCACGTCGCTGTCCGGGGACATCCTGTCCGACAACGTGCGCATGCTGAACCTCGTGCGCGAGCTGGGGCTCGAGTACACGTCCGGCAACGACATGGGGGTCGTGCGCTCGGACCTGGAGACCAACATCACCGAGCACTTCCTCGACGTCGTCGACGCCGAGGAACGTCGCGCCGCGCAGGCCGCGCTCGGGCGGTTCTTCAACCCGGAGAAGGTCGCGATCGTCGGGGCGTCACGTGATCGGACCTCGATCGGGGGACTGCTGCTCGACAACGTCATCCAGGGCGGGTTCGAGGGCGTCGTCTACCCCGTCAACCCCAACGCCGCCTACGTCCAGAGCATCGCGGCCTATCCGTCACTCGGCGACTGCCCCGAGGTGCCGGACCTGGCCATCATCTGCGTCCCGGCACCGCTGGTGAACCGGATCGTCGACGAGGCCGGCGAGATCGGCGTCGCCGCCGTGTGCGTGATCTCGGCCGGCTTCGCCGAGGTCGGCGGTGACGGGCTCGCCCGCCAGGAGGGACTGATCGACACCGCCCGGGCACATGGCCTGCGGGTGGTCGGACCGAACTGCATGGGGCTGCTCAACGGCAACGCCGACGTCCGGCTCAACGCCACCTTCTCCACCACCTTCCCCGGTCCCGGCCGGGTGTCGATGTCGTCCCAGTCGGGCGCCCTGGGCCTCGCGGTGCTCGACCACGTCCACGCCCGCGGGCTCGGCATCGCCTCGTTCGTGTCCGTGGGCAACAAGGCCGACATCTCCGGCAACGACCTGCTGCTGTACTGGGAGGACGACCACCACACCGACGTGTGCCTGATGTACCTCGAGTCCTTCGGCAACCCGCGCAAGTTCTCCCGCATCGCGCGGCGGATCTCCCGCAACAAGCCGATCGTGGTGGTCAAGTCCGGGCGGACGAGCGCCGGGGTGCGCGCCGCCAGCTCCCACACCGCCGCGATCGGGACCGGGGACACCGCGGTGGAGGCGCTGTTCCAGCAGACCGGGGTGATCCGCACCGACACGCTCGAGGAGATGTTCGAGGTCGCCACGCTGCTCTCCAGCCAGGGGCTGCCCGGCGGCCGCAAGGTCGGGATCCTCACGAATGCCGGCGGACCGGCGATCCTGGCCGCCGACGCGCTCGAGTCCAACGGGCTCGAGGTGCCCCGACTGTCGGACCGGACGACCGAACAGCTGCAGGCCTTCCTGCCCGGCGAAGCGGGGGTGAGCAATCCCGTGGATCTCATCGCCTCCGCGAAACCCGAGTCCTACGGCCGCGCACTGCAGGTGCTCGGTGAGGCCGACGAGATCGACATGCTCTTCGTCATCTACATCCCGACGGCCCAGACCACCACCGAGGCCGTCGCCGAGGCGCTCGTCGAGGCACGACAGCAGCTCGGGGACGAGGTCCCGATCGTCGGCGTGTTCATGTCGGCCGGTGGGGTGCCGACCGCACTGCAGCAGGCCCGGATCCCGACGTTCGCCTTCCCGGAGGCGGCGGCCCGCGCCATGGGCCGCGTGGCGCGCTACGCCTCGTGGCGACGGACCCCACTGGGCCGCGTCGTCGAACCGGCCGGCATCGACCGTGACACCGCCCGTGAGGTGGTCGATCGCGCGCTCGCAGGTGCCACCCGCGACGACCGGTCCGTCTGGCTGCCCAGCGAGGAGGCCACCACGCTGCTCGAGGCCTACGGGGTCGCGCTCGCCCGTGCCGAGATCGTCAGCACCCCCGACGAGGCCGTGGCCGCCGCCGGACGACTCACCGGGCCCTACGCCCTGAAGGTGGCGGCACCGATCCACAAGGCCGACATCGGCGGGGTCCGGCTCGGTCTGCGCGACGCCGGGGAGCTGCGCGACGCACTCACCGACATGCGTGCGGAGCTCATCGGGCAGGGGCTCGGCCACCACGCCGACGCGTTCCTGATGCAGGAGATGGTGGACGACGGGATCGAGATGGTGGTCGGTGTGACCCACGATCCGTCCTTCGGCCCGATCGTGGTGACCGGTGCGGGCGGCACGCTGGTGGAGTTGTTGCGCGATGTGAGTGTGCGGATCACGCCGCTGACCGACACCGACATCGACAGCATGCTCGCCGATCTGCGGATGGCCCCGTTGCTGCACGGTTACCGCGGCAGCGCCCCGGCGGACATCGGTGCGCTGCAGGATCTGCTGCACCGAATCAACGCCATGGTCGAGGACCTCCCGGAGGTCACCGAGCTCGACCTCAACCCGGTGTTCGTCCGGCCCGACGGATCCGGTGTCCTGGCAGCCGACGTCCGGCTGAAGCTGGCTCCCCAGGATTGAGGCACCGGGCCCGCGACCGACCATGCACACAGCGGCTCCGTACTCTGGGTGCCGATACGTCGCCGGCATCCCGCCGACCGCCGACCGCTGACCTCGAAAAGGCCCGTCATGACGCGCATCGACGAGCTGCTCGCCGCCGGGCCGACCACCTCGTTCGAATTCTTCCCCCCGAAGACCGACGATGGCGAGGCGCAGCTGCGCCGTACGCTCAACGAACTCGAACCACTCGGGCCGTCGTTCGTCTCGATCACCTACGGGGCCGGCGGCAGCACGCGGGACCGGACCCACAACCTCGTGGTCGACATGCTCGAGCGCACCGCGATGCCGCCGATGGCCCACCTGACCACGGTGTCGCACACCCGCACGGAGCTGGTCACGATCCTGCAGCGCTACCACGAGGCCGGCGTCGCCAACATCATGGCGCTGCGGGGTGACCCGCCACGTGACGACGACGACGCCTTCTACGCCGTCGAGCACGCCGTCGACCTCGTCCACCTGATCCGCGAGGTCGGTGACGGGCAGTTCGCCGTGGGCGTCGCGGCCCACCCGGAGGGCCATCCGACGGCACCCGACCTCGCCACCGATCGCGACCACCTCGCCGCCAAGCTCGAGGCCGCCGATTTCGCCGTCACCCAGTTCTTCTTCGACGTCGCCGACTATGCGCGGCTCGTCGACGATCTCGCCGCCCGGGGCTGCACGAAGCCGGTGGTGCCGGGGATCATGCCGGTGACCAACGTGCGCCAGATCGAGCGCTTCGCCGCGATGTCGGGCGCGGCGTTCCCGCCGGCCCTGGCCGAGCGGCTGCACCGGGTCGAGGACGATCCCGACGAGGTGCGGCGCATTGGTATCGAGGTCGCCACGGAGTTGTGCGCGGATCTGCTCGAGCTCGGTGCACCGGGGCTGCACTTCTACACGCTGAACCGATCCACCGCCTCACGGGAGATCCACGCCAACCTGCGGTCGCTCAGCGCCGCGTGAGGGGTCAGGGGCCACCTGACCGTGCGCCGGGGGTCGCCCGCTACCGGGAGACGCCCGCACCCACCCGCGGGTCGAGCCCGTCGTAGCCGGCGAGGTACTCGCGTCGTTCCTCGCCGAGGCGGGCCACGATGGCGTCGTACTCCTCCATGCGGTCCTGACGCGCGTAGAGCTTGCGCGGCTGCAGCAGCTCCGGGTCGTCGAAACCGGGGATCGACTCGGCCACGAGGTAGCCAAAGTCCGGGTCCTCGACCCACTCGATGGTGCCGTCGACGATGCCGTGCTGGACCGCGGCCGAGTGCGGGATCTTGACCTTCTTGGAGCGCTCGTCGTCATCGGTCCCACCGACCCGCCCGGTGTTGAACAGGTAGACCTCGAGCTCCGAGCTCTCGATCAGTTCCAGCAACCGGTTGGCCTGCGTCGCGTCGTTCTCGAACCAGAAGGGATTGGTGCCGGGAACCCGCAGGTTCTTCCCGGCCTCGGCGGCACCGCCCGCCGAGGTCCCCTTGGTCTCGCCCAGCATGAAGTAGGTCGCCGCCTGCTCGGGCTTGAGCTTGGCGACCGCCGGGATGATGTTCTCGTTGCGGTTGAGGATGAACAGGTACTTCGCCCGCGGCAGGTCCCGGGGGTCACGGTGGCGGATGTCCTTCAACCCGAACGTGCACCGGCCGTTGGCCGTGTAGTTCGTGTCGAAGAAGTCGACCTTGCCGGCCTCGTCGACGCTCACGGACTCCAGCCAGGCGTCCGGCTTGGTCGCCCCGCCGTGGATCGTGGGTTCGTCGTCGGGGTCGAGACCGAAGGTCTTGGCGAAGCAGCCGTCTTCCGTGGTGTAGACCTTGCCGCCGGGCAGCAGCCCGATGAAGTCGTCCTGCACCGGCAGCGACCCCTTCACGTTGCGGAAGGTCGTGGTCGTCTTGCCGGTGCCCGACAGTCCGATGATCAGGGCGAGTTCCTCCTCGCCCGAGGCCGTCTGATCCGCGGGGAAGGTCTTCGCACCCGAGTGCATGGCCAGCCCACCACGGTCGTAGACCAGCTTGTTCCACATTCGCAGGCCGCCCATCTTGGACTCGCCGAAGTAGTCGGATCCGAACACCCGCGTCGTGAACGTGTCGAGGTCCACCGTGATCAGACAGTCGTCGGGCTTGCCCGGTGCCGGCAGGTTCGGCGTGTAGATGACCGTGAACTCCGGGGTGAAGGCGTCGTCCCGATCGAAGTACAGCTGCGCCTGCATGGCGGGGATGTTGCTGTTGGAGCGCTCCATGAACAGGCGTGCACCGGTACGGAACTCCGGGTCCGGACCGATGTACCCCTCGATCAGCACCATGTCCTGGTCGGCGATGTAGGCGTCCTGCTTCGCCGCCCACTCGTCGGCTTCGGCGCGCGACATGGTCGGCTTGGCGCCGGCCTCGTCGGACACGAAGAACGTCGACTTCGCCAGCCGCGACTTGATGTGGGCGCGGTAGTTGATGTTGCCGAACTCCGTCACCTGCACGTTCGGCTGGAGTTCGAGCACCCAGGCTCGCAACTGTTCCTGACTCGGATTGGTCGCGACGGACCGCGCGGACGGGAGCTCGACGGACATGGCGGTTCTCCTGGTGCACCAACGTGGCCGACAGCGTCATTGCCACCGGGGTGTTCACCGTAGCTTCACAACCTCCGTGAACCCGAACCCGCGGACACCGGACCCGCCCGGCCCCGCCGGCAGCCCGTGCCCCACTGGTCGTGACGTGGCCACGCACCGGCACCACGTCGCGTCGGTCGTGTCCGTCCCCCGACGAAATACGACCCTGACCGACCGTCCGCGTTCGCGTGGACACAAGGCGTCACCCAGCGTGTATCGTCGGGCGCGTAAGCCCTGATGTTCAGGTCAATGGAAACGCCTCGACGATCAGGGATGGGAAGCGAACGACGCGCCGGACCGGACTCGGTTCGTCCGCGTCGTTCATCGTGGCGAAGACCAGAGAGATGGTGCCCGATGGCAGGACCGATGAGCGAGGATCACAAGGCTGCACTGGCCAAAGGCCGGGCGCAGGGACGGGCCGTCCGGGAGTATCTGGCCGCGCTGGAACAGGAACGCAAACCGGGTCGCAAGTTGGACAAGGAGACGGCCGAAAGCCGTATCGCCGAGGTCCAGTCACAGATCGACGACGAACCCGATCCCGCCAAGCGTGTCGAACTCATCCAGAAGCGACTCGACCTCGAGGAGCGGCTGGTCGAACTCGCCGACGAACCGGACCTCGAGGCGCTCGAACGCGAATTCGTGGCCGCCGCCGCCGACTACTCGGTGCGCAAGGGCATCAGTTACACCGCCTGGCGCGAAGCCGGCGTTCCGGCGGCGACGCTGAAGCAGGCTGGGGTCAAGCGCACCCGCCGGACGTCCTGACGCGTGGACGGGTGGCGTCGCCACCCGTGACCGGTCGCCGGGCGTCAGGCGCTGGCAGCGATGTCGGGATCGCTGCGGTCGACCGCCTGGCTGGCCCGTTCGGCGCAGGCCTCGAACGCCTCGAGGAACCGCTGCGCGTCGCGTCGATAGGACTCCAACGCCTGCGGTTGCTCGCTGATGGACTGGACGACCTCGAACTGCTGATACAGATCGTGGGCGAACGATCGACGGCGACGTTCGACCGCGGAACGGACCGTTTCCACGGCGGCATTGACCTGCGCATCGACGTCATTGAGCAGCGTGACCGAAATCTCGTCGAGCCGTTCCGCCACGATCGCCCGCGCACGCTCGAGGCTGCGTTGACCGCCGATGCTATCGGCGAGTTTCCAGCCGACCAGGGCACCGGCGAGCAGGCCGATGGGCCCGAGCAGGACGGCACCGGCGACGATGGTCGCCCCACCTCCGGACAGACCGCCGACCAGGGCACTGGTCCGTGAGGTCTTGCGTGTCCGCTTCTCGTGGTTGGAGATCTGCTGCATCTGGTCCGGTGTGACCAGCAGCGCCGAGGACGACAGTCGGACCTCGGGCAGGTTCGGGGCCAGATCGGTCATGACGGCCTGGAACCGCTCCTGCAGCTGCAGCTGCAGTCGTTCGACCAGATGGGCGAAGCCCTCACCGAACTGACGGGACGCGAGCTCGCCCGCGACCTCGAGCTGTCGACGGAAGCGTCCGGAGAAGGCGTCGAGCTCCTCCAGCGTGGTCATCGCGTCGAGATCCTTGCGGGCCCGGGTGAAGGGCTGCAGGACCAGACCGCGGATCCGCATCTTGAGCGGTGCGATCTCGGTGAACGCCATCGACACCGCGTCGTCGAAGCGGCGTTCGAGATCGACGATGTTGGCGTCGAGTTGGCGTCGGAAGGTCTGGAGCTGCTCCGGGTCCTCCAGTAGCTGCTGACGGACCTGGACCTCGGCGCGGGCCATCTCGGTCGCCCGCACGATGCGCTCGGCCGCGTCGCGCAGCGTCTCGTGGCCGGCACTGGCGGAGAGGTAGTTCTCGATGTCGCGCAGCAACCGGTCGGCACCGGAACGCTTCCACAGGTCGATGTCGTCGGTCTGTCGGGCGTTCCACGCTTCGAGCGCGCAGACGGGATAAACGCGGACCTCACCGGCACGACGGGCCTTCTTGGACGCCTCGACGATCCGGGCACCGACGTAGTCGAGCACCGCGTTGCGCGTCTCCGGGTCGTGGAAGTGCTGGGGATACATGTTGCAGACCAGGAAGGTCTTCTTCAGATCGCGGGCGACCACCTGTTCGAGGAAGCCGAGCTCGGTCGCGCCCACCGTCGGCGGGGAGAGGAACAGCACCACGCCCGCATCGACGACGTCGAGCTCCTGCAGGGTGCGCTCGGTGTAGACCTCGTCGGCCTCCGCGTCGTCGAGTCCGGGCGTGTCGATCAGGCGCGTGCCGTTGCGGAGGAAGCCGACGGGGACCTGCTGCTCCACGAAGGTGACACCGAGGTGGTTGTTGGCATTGGCCTTCTGGGAGGTGTAGGTCTGCACCTCCTCGACCGCGACGTGCTTGACGGTGCCGTCGGCGAAGTGCACGACCGCCTCGGGCGATTCGCCGTAGGAGACGTAGACCGGCACCGCGGTCTCCGGGGTGACGTGCATCGAGGAGACCTCGCGCCCGATCAGCCCGTTGAGCAGGGTCGACTTGCCGCGCTTGATGAGCCCGAAGATGCCGATGGTGAACTCGGTCGCCTGCAGATCACGTCGCACGAGCGCGAGCTCGCCGGCGATCAGGGAGTCGGACTCGCTGGTGCCCTCGACCTCCAGGCCCCGACGTTCCTGGAATCGGCTCCAGACCTCCTCGACCTGTGCCAGTGCGGACAGCAGGGATGCACGTTCAACGTCGAATGAATCGAGGAACTCGGCCACGTCGCCCTCCGCCCATGTCCGGGCGCATCGGTCGGTACCTCACCCCATCGACCGCTTCGCGGTCCGGCTTGAGGATTCGTGCACCCGGGCCCGCCGCCGGGTCGGCCACGGACCGTTGTTCGCACACCGGACCCCCGATGCTCAACCGTTCAGCAGGTGCACACGGTCGGCATCGTCGATCCGGACGACCCCACGGGCCGTCAGGGCCTGCAGCGTCGCGCGGGTCGAGGCCTCCGCCGCGCCCCACAACCGCCGGTCGACGGTCGCGTAGATGGTGGCCACGAGCTGCCTCGGGGTCGCCGGACCGTCCCCGAGTGCGTCCAGGATCTGCCGCTCCCGGAATCCGCGGTGGTCGAGGTAGTAGCGCACCACGGCCTCGGGATCGTCCCGGAGGGCCGGACCGTGTCCGGGGTACAGGACGTCCGGCCCGAGCTCGAGCACGCGATGCAGCGAGTCGAGGTAGGCCTCGAGGTCGCCGTCGGGATGGGCCACGACCGAGGTTCCACGCCCCAGCACGTGGTCACCGGTCAACAGCGCCCCGGTGCCCAGCCGCAGGGCGAGGTGGTCGCGCGTGTGCCCCGGTGTCGCCACCGCCCGGATCTCGATCCCGGCGAGCTCGACGGTCGACCCATCGGCCAGGGTCGCGTCGGGCCCGGAAGCGACCGTCGCGGCCTGGGCCCAGGCACGGACCCCGAACCGGCGGGCCCAGGCATGGGCGGCGGCGGCGTGGTCGAGGTGGTGGTGGGTGACCAGGACGGCCCGCACGGCCGCATCGCGACGGGCGACCTCCCGCTCGACCCGGTCCAGGTGATCGGGGTCGTCGGGACCCGGATCGACGACCGCCACCTCACCGGTCCCCGCGACGCCCACGACGTAGGTGTTGGTGCCGTCCAACGTCATCGGCGAGGAGTTGTCGGCCAGCACCCGGGTCACGGTCTCGTCGAGCTGCTCGACGGCGTCCATGGTCCCGAATGCGGGCAGCGACCAGTCGGCGCGCGGATCGGTGGGCGGCGGACCCGGATCGGTCACGGAGAGCACCTTCGTCGGCCAGGGTCCGACCCTAGTGCCGGCACCCCACCAGCCCCTACCCACGACGCGACGGGTCCCGGGCCCGTACGAGGGAGCCCGGGACCCGAGGTCGGTCGTCAGGGGAAACGACCGAGGGGCGGCGGTGCGCCGGCGGAGGTCGCGAACCACCGACCGGAGCCGAGCGGGACGCGCAGCGCACCGCCGCCTGCTTGGAAGACCGTTGTACGCCCTGCGTTCGCCGTCATGGCGGTGACGGGATGGGTCCGCATCCGAACCCGGCCGCCCGCTGCGCGCCCGTCGGACGGGACGCGCGTTCCCGTCGGACGGGACGCGCCTTCCCGACCGCCGTGAGCCTCAGATCACCTCGGGCTCGTCGCCGTCGGGGTGCTGCACCATCACCGTGCCGTCGACGCGGACCACCCGCGGTTTGATCCGGCGCTGATCGACCTCACCGGCGCGGGCCGCTCGCATGAGTTCGGCGGTGTCGTCGAACGCCGCCAGATCCCGCAGGTTGCGGCGGGTCGGGTAGATCACCATGACCTCGTCACGGGCGTGCGCCGCCAACGCCTCGTCGGGTTGGATCCACCGCAGCGAGGTGGTCTCCACCTCGTCGGAACTCGCCCGTTGTCCCGGCGGCAACGCCGCCACCAGGAACCGGGTGTCGAAGCGCCGGTGCTGACCGTCGGGGGTGACCCACCAGGACCACAGGGCCAGCGCACCGAGATCCAGCACCAGATCCTCGGCCTCGAGCCAGGGTCGCCAGTCGAAGCGTTCGTCCCGGCTGGCGAGTCGCGAGCGGGCGTCGACGAACGACGGCGATGCCAGCTCGGCCACCGACACCGGCGAACCGTCGGCGTGATGGGCGAGCAGGACGCCCGCCTCCTCGAAGCATTCACGGACACCGGCGACGAGCAGGGCCAGCGTTCCGGTGACGTCGTCAGCCCCGAGCCGCTCCCGCCAGACGTCGAGATCGGCACCGGACCAGCGCGTCGCCGGCAGCTGACCGTCGTCGGGGTCGACCTTGCCGCCCGGGAAGACGAACGCGCCCCCGGCGAAATCCGAGTCGAGGTGGCGTTCGAGCAGCAGGACCTCGATGCCGCCCGCCGCGGCGTCACGCGCCAGGACCACCGTGGTGGCGTCGACGGCGGGGGCAGCACTCGCCTCGCGGTACCGCCCGGCGCGGTTGGTCTCGCCGTCGGTGGTCATGCGGCGTCCGCTCGGGTGACGATCGCCTCGACCTCGACGGGGCTGCCGAGCGGCAACGCCGGTACGCCCACGGCGGAGCGGGCATGGAGTCCGGCGTCACCGAGGACCTCACCGAGCAGTGCGCTCGCACCATTGGCGACCAGATGCTGGTCGGTGAAGCCCGGGGCCGAGGCGACGAAGACCGTCACCTTGACCACACGGACCTCGTCGAGCCCACCGAGCGCGGCGGCCGCGACCGCGAGCACGTTGAGTCCGGCGATCCGGGCGAGCCCGGCACCGGTGTCCACATCGATCCCATCGCCGAGCAGGCCCGTGGCCTGCAGTTGGCCGTCGACCACGGGCAGCTGCCCGGCGGTGAAGACCAACGCACCGGCGCGTGCGGACGGCTGGTAGGCGGCGGCTGGTGCGGGCACGGCCGGCAGCGTGAGCCCCAACGCCGCGAGACGTTCCGTCGGGGTCGAGCCGGAGCTCATCCGTCCGCCAGGGGCCGCTTGAAGTAGGCCACGTTCTCCGCGACCCCGACGAGTTCCCACCCGTCACTGCCCCACTGGTTGAGGATCTGCTGCAGGGCGTGGCTGATCAGGGGGGCGGTTGCATATTCCCAGCGGGTCACGATGGGCTCCTCACGGCAGGAAGTTGGCGTCGTGGCCCGTTGATAGCGCAGGGATCCGGCCGGCAGCAACCTCGCCGGTCACCCGTGGAGCTCAGACAGCCGTCGCGACCGAGGCGTGACGCTCGATCAGCGGGCGGCGATCCGCCTCCCCGAGGCCGCCCCACACGCCGTAGAGTTCGCCGTCGCGCACCGCCTGTTCACGGCAGGCCATCAGGGCCGGACAGCCCCGACAGATGGCCTTGGCGGCCGCTTCACGCGCGAGGCGTTCGCGCTTCGGCTCGAAGCCGTTGGGCCCGAAGAACAGCGCCGCGTCCTCGCCCCGACAACGTGCGCCGCCGGCCCAGTGGTCCCCGGCCCCGGTGGACACGTCGACCAGGCGAGGCGGTGGCGTCCCACGGCCCACCCGCCGCTCGGTCGACCTCGGCTCCACCTCGGTGTCGTGCTCGGTGTCGTGGCGCACACTGCCCCCAGCAGGTCGGGTCTCGATCCTTGATGCGAAACCGTATGCCGCGCGGTGCAATGTGACTAGACCCCGGGTGCTTGCTGGCTGCAAGCGCCCCCTGGCCGAGGACGGGTCCCCGCGAGCGCGCGGCCGACCTCGCCGCACCCGATGACGCGGACCACGGTGGCCGACGGTCAGGGGAGCCGCGGCGACGACTCAGGCGTCGGAGGACGCCGGCTGTTCGGAGCCGACCTCAGCCGGCTGGAAGGGCTCGACGAGTACCACGGGACCATCGACGGCATGCACCCGGACCGGGGTGCCGACCTTGGCCCGCTTCGCGTCCCCGGTCCATCGTGCCCGCCACAGTGCACCGTCGATGTAGACGTGGCCCTCCGGGTTGAGCACCGACCGCACGATCCCGGCGCGACCGACCAGATCGTCGACGGTGACGCCATCAGGACCCGCCTGCGCGCGCAGGATGGTGGTCATGACGAACACGAAGAAGCCGAAGGCCGTCAGTGTGGTCGCACCGATCAACCAGCCGTTGAGCGTCAGCGACGGGGCGGCGTAGAAGTTCAAACTCCCGACCACGAACGCGGCGGTCGCGGCCAGGGTGACCGGTCCGAAGCCCGCGATCGCGGTGTCCACCGCATAGAGGATCAGCCCGAGGATCACGAGCGCCACCCCCCACCACACGACGGGCAGGACCGTGAGTCCGAAGACCCCGATCGCCACCGTCAGGATCCCGGCCATGCCGGCGACCCCGAACCCGGGCTGGAACACCTCGAACAGGATCATGCCGAGGCCGACCACCAGCAGCAGGTAGATGAACGGGGCCGTGGTCGCGGCGTGCAGCAGCCGGCGCACCAGGCCCAGCGAGTGGAACCGCACCTCGACCTCGGCGGCCCGGATCCGCAGCGTGGTCTCGCCCTGGCCGGTGTCCACGGTGCGGCCGTCGAGCTCGACCAGCAACGGCTCCAGGCCCTGCGCGGTCAGACTCACCGCGCCGGCGTCGACCAGTGCCTCGGCGTCGACGGATTCGTTCAGCAGCCGGTCGGTGAGGCCCTCGTCGGCTCCGATGGCCTGGACGAAGGCGGCGGTGCGCTGCGCGACGGGGTAGTCACCGGCGGTGTCGGCGAGGTCGGCGGGGTCGAGCGGACCGACGCTCGCATCGATGGCCACCGCCCGGATGTCGGCCCCCAACCAGACCAGGCCCGCGGCCCCGACCGCCTCGGCACCGGACCCGATCGGGCCCAGCAGCACGGCGATCGGCACGGGCGAATCGGCCATGACCCGCAGCAACTCGTCGGTGTCGGCCGACACGCCGCCCGGGGCCGAGTACTGCAGCACGACCAGCTCGGAGCCCTGCGCCTCCGCGAGCTCGATCACGTCACGCATCTGCGCGGCGACCGGCGGGTCCAGGAATCCGGACCGCAGGGCCAGGATCTCCACCACGTGGTCGCCGAGATCCTCGTCGACCTCCTGGGCCAGCGGCGGGGCGGTGCCGTCGTCGGGCGTCTGGGCCGACGCGAGCGCCGCCGTCATCGTCAGCACGAGGGCGCTGATCACGGCCAGAGTGGTCAAGCGGCGAGCGGCCGCGAACATCGAAGTCATGTCCCGAGCGTACCGGCGCGCCGTCGACGCTCCGCCCGGGTGGGCGTCGCGCCCGGACGGCCACCGACTGGGAACGAAGCCCGCGCGACCGACGCCTAGGATCGCTGTCGATGCCACCTCCAGACGACCCGCTCGCCGACCCCGCCACCGCGGGGTTCGACGGGCTGTTCGCGAGCAACGTCCTGATCGTGACCGGCAAGGGCGGGGTCGGCAAGACGACCGGTGCCGCCGCGCTGGCACTCGCCGCCGTGGCCTCGGGCCGCCGCACCCTGCTGGTCGAGGTCGAGGGCCGCCAGGGGTTCAGCCGGACGTTCGGCACCAGCCCGTGGGACTACACCGAGCGCGAATTCCGGCCCGGGCTGTGGGGCGCGTCGTTGGACGCGGCCGAGTCGGTGTACGAGTACCTGGAACTGTTCTACGGCCTGAAACGGATGCAGTGGGTCATGGAGCGCTCCAACGCGCTCGACTTCGTCACCACCGCCGCACCGGGTCTGCGTGACCTGCTGCTGATCGGCAAGATCTACGAGATCGAGGGGCGACGTCGGGCGGACGGTCGCCGCGCCTACGACACCATCGTGGTGGACGCCCCGCCCACCGGGCGCATCATCCCGTTCCTGCAGGCACCCGAGGGGGTGACCGAGATCGTGCGGATGGGGCCGATCCGCCGCCAGGCCGGGCAGATCAAGGAGATGCTCACGGACCCCAACCGGGTGCGCAGCGTCATCGTCACCCTGCTCGAGGAGATGCCGATCCGCGAGACGACCGAGGGCGTGCTGGCACTGCGTGAGGCCGGCGTCGCGGCCGGTCCGGTCATCGCCAACCAGGTGGTCATGCCCCGGCTCGGTGGGGCCGAACTCGCCGCCCTGCAGGGGGCCGGCGCGGAACGGGTGCGCGCGCTGATCGAGGGCACCGGCGCGCGCATCTCCGGGCGGACCACCCAGCTCAGCCTCGATCTCGCCGACGCCCACGTCGACCGGGTCGCCTACCAGCAGCAGCTGCGCGCCGGCCTCGCCACGGATGCCGACGTGCCCGTGCTCACCCTGCCGTTGATGACCGGACGGACCTTCGAGGCGGGCGAACTCGACGTGCTGGCCGACGTGCTCGCCCTCCAGGTCGGCGAGGACGGCCCCCACGCCCACGACGCGCTCGACGAACGCACCGTCGCCGCACTCACCGGCGAGTACGAGGTCGACCGATGAGCCGCGCCAGCCTGGACGAGGCCCGCGGGCGCAACCTCGACGACTCGATCCGACACGCCCACGTCCTGGTCACCACCGGGGCCGGCGGGGTCGGCAAGACCACCACTGCCGCGGCGATCGGGGTGGCCGCCGCACGCGCCGGCCGGCGCACGCTGGTCCTGACCATCGACCCGGCCCGACGACTCGCCCAGGCGATGGGCCTCGACCACCTCGACGACGAGCCCGCCCGGGTCGCACTCGACACCGGCGAGGTCGCCGACGGCGGTGAGCTGTGGGCGATGATGCTCGACATGCAGACCACCTTCGACCGACTGATCGACCGCCACGCCCGCACCGATGACGAGGCGGGCTCGATCAAGCAGAACCGCATCTACCGCACGCTGTCGTCGACCCTGTCGGGCACGCAGGAGTACATGGCGATGGAGCGGCTGCACGAGCTGCACGAGTCCGGCGACTGGGACCTGCTGGTCATCGACACGCCGCCGACCCGCTCGGCACTGGACTTCCTCGATGCCCCCAAGCGGATGACCTCGTTCCTCGAGGGCCGGCTGCTCAAACTCCTGCTCAAACCCGGCGTGGCCGCCGGCCGCGGCGTCGGTCGGGTCGTGGGTGCCGGTGCGACGGCGTTCATGCGGGTCGCGGGTCGGGTCACCGGCATGGACCTGCTCGAGGACCTCGCGAACTTCTTCCGCGACTTCGAGGGCATGTACGAGGGCTTCAAGGAACGCGCCGAGCAGGTGCTCGAGCTCCTGCGCGACCCGAGCTCACAGTTCGTCGTGGTCACCGCTGCGGAACCGCCCCCCCTGCGCGAAGCGCGTTTCTTCCTCGAACGCCTCGAGCAGGAGGGCCTGCACGCCGCCGGGGTCGTGGTCAACCGGGTCCGCCCGGAGGTCCCACGCGATCCCTCCGATGCCTCCCTGCGCCGGGCCGTCGACGCACTCGCCGATGGCGACGAGGTGGCACGGGCGTCGGCGCGGGTGCTGGAACTGCTCGCCGACGGACGCAACCTCGCCGACCGCCAACGTCGCGACGTCGCCGCCGCGCTGTCCGCCGTCCGGGTGCCGGCACTCATCGAGGTGCCGCTGCTCGGCGGGGACGTGCACGATCTCGACGGACTCGATGCCATCGCCACGACCCTCGTCGACGGGACCAGCTGATGACCCCCGCCCCTGAGCCGACCCCCGAGCCTGAACCGACCCCCGATCCTGCACCGACCACCGCCTCCGAGGCGGTCACCGGACAGACGGATCCGGACACCGCCGCGCCGGACGTGCCCGGCGCGCCCGATCGTGGGCTCGCCCAGGTGGCACGCCCCGGCGGGCACGGGGCCACCCCACCGAGCCCACCCCGGCGTACCGGGATCTTCGTCGATGCCGAGGAGCTGCGCGGCCACGTGGGCGGGCTGTTGCGGGTCATCCTGGGGGGCTACGAGGTCGATGCGTTCGGCAACTTCACCTTCACCCACGAGGACGCCCGGGTGTTCGTCACGATCGGTGCGACCCCGATCGGCCCGCAGGTCGGCGTGTTCAGCGTGACCAACCTGGACGTCGAGCTGACGCCCGAGCTGTCGGCGTTCCTGCTGACGCGTAACCACACGATGGCGTTCGGCGCCTTCAGCTACGACCCGGGCAACCAGGCCGTGTGGCTGCGCCACACCCTGCTCGGCACGACCCTGGACCTGCCCGAGTTGCAGGCCGCGGTGGCCGCGATCGCCACGACGGCCGCCAGCGTGGACGACGGGATCCGGGAGCGGTTCGGCGGTCGGACCTTCCAGGAGGCACCGAGCGAGGTCCAACGGCGCATGGAGCCGCCCGAGCCGGACCAGGACACCGACGCACCCGGGGTGACCGGCTACCTGTGAGCCGGTCACGCCGGTCAGCCGATCCACGCGGTCGGGATGATCGCCGCGGGCGCTCGATACCCTGCCGTGCCCGGGCGCGTCGCGCGTCACCGGGTCGACGCGTCGAGGTGGCTGCATGAGTTCGCGATCACTTCCCGTGCGGGCGCTCAGCCGGCTCGGGGCGATATCGGGCCGGCTCGTGTTGTTGGTGGTGATCGCCGGTGCCACCGGCGTCCTGCTCGGGGCGCTGATCCTGCCGGCCGCGATGGCCACCAACGACATCATGGCCTCGATCCGCAATGACGTGCTCGACGTGCCGCCACTGGGGGAGGCCGACACCCCGCCGCAGAACTCCTACGTGTACGCCTCCGACGGCACGGAACTCGCCGAGCTCACCTTCGAGGAGAACCGGGTCCCCGTCGCTCTGGCCGACATCCCCCAGGACGTCGTCAACGCCGTGCTGGCCACGGAGGACGCGAACTTCTACGAACACGAGGGCGTCAACCACGCCGCCATCGTGCGCGCGGCCGCCGTCAACTTCAGTGCCGGTGGCATCGAGTCGGGGGCCTCGACCATCACCCAGCAGTACGTGAAGATGACCTTCCTCACCCCCGAGCAGACCCTGGGCCGCAAGGTCGAGGAGGCGCTCTACGCCCTGCAGTTGGAGCGGGAGCTCGACAAGGACGAGATCCTCGAGCGCTACCTCAACCGCAGCTACTTCGGGGCCGGGACCTACGGGATCGGCACGGCGGCCGAGCGCTACTTCTCCAAGGGGATCGGCGAACTCACGCTCGGCGAGGGTGCGATGCTGGCCGGGCTCCTGCGCGCGCCCGAGGCCAACAACCCGATCAACAACATCGAGAACGCCACCGACCGTCGCGACATCGTGCTGCGCCAGATGGCCGCGGCCGGGTTCGTCAGTCCGCCGCAGGCGCAGGCCGTGATCGACCAGGAACTCCAGATCGCCATCTCCGAGCCGGCCGCCCCCCTGAACCCGTTCTGGAGTCGCTGGGTCTCCCAGCTGCTGATCAACGAGGACTTCGCGGCGGCGCTCGGAACCCAGGAGTCGGCCCTGCGGGCGGTCGGCAGCACCAGCGACGAGCGGCGACGGACCGTGTTCCAGTCCGGGCTGCGGATCCACACCACACTGGATCCCGAGATGCAGGAGGTCGCCGAACGGACCCTGCGCGAGAACCTGACCTACGAGGGCGAGCCGGCCGCCGAGGTCGCCCAGGAACCCTTCGGCGCCCTCGTCAGCGTGGAGCCGGGCACCGGTGCCATCCGCACGATGGCCATCGGCCCGCGGGAGTTCGGCGGCTGCCTCAATGACGGCAGCTGGGTCGGCCAACTCGACGACGGCCAACTGCTGTGCGATCGCACGGAGGTCAACGTCGCGGTGCCGGGCAGCGGCGGCAGCGGCCGTCAGCCGGGCTCGGCCTTCAAGCCGGTGGTCACGGCGGCGGCGCTCGAGGACGGGCTGTCACCCGGCCTGGTCCTCGACGCCCGGGGCCCACAGCCGATCGAGGGCTGCCCGAGCACGGACACCGCCAGCGGCCTGTGGGAGCCGCGCAACGCCGGTGGCGACGACATCCTGGACATGTACGAGGCCATGGCCCGATCCAGCAACATCTACCACGGTCTGCTCATCGCCGACGTGACGCCCGCGGGCGTCGCAGACATGAGTGAGCGGCTCAGCGGCTTCCCGGTCGACGACAACGAGGTCGTCTGCCCGATGGCGCTGGGGACCAACACGGTCACCCCGCTGGAGATGGCGACGATGTACGCCACGCTGGCCAACCGCGGCGAGTACTGCGCGCCGTTCCCGATCGACCGGATCGAGGACGCCAACGGCCGGCTGATCTGGCAGCACGATCCCGACTGTCGCCAGGTGATCGACACGGAGGTCGCCGACCGGGTCGTCGACATCCTCGAGGGACCGGTGCTCGACGGCGGCACCGCGCCGGGTGCCAACCTCTCCCCCTACCCGACCCGCGGCAAGACCGGCTCGACCAACGACGCGGTCGACGCCTGGTTCGTCGGTTTCGTCCGGCAGATGGCGACGGCGGCATGGGTCGGCTACCCGCAGGAAGCGCGGGTCTACGAGACCAACGAGCAGGCGGTCGCGGTGTGCGGCACCCGGGCGGGGGAGGGTGTCATCTGTCCCGCGACCACCCAGACGATGCAGAACACGACCATCGCGGGCCAGAGCTACAGCCAGGTCTTCGGTGGCACGATCCCCGCCCCACTGTGGACCGACTACATGCGCGAGGTCGTCCAGCGCTTCGAGCCCGAAGGCTTCCCCGACCCGGGTCCGATCCCGACGGCCCAGGTCCCCGACCTGCTGCAGGCCAGCTCCCAGGAGGAGGCCGAGGAGATCGCGCTCGCGGCCGGCTTCCGCCTGGACTTCGCGACGGTCAGCGACTGGCGGCCCGCCGGCACCTTCATCGACCAGACACCGGTGGCGGGCACCGATCTGGCGCTCGGTGCCCGCATCACGCTGGACGTGTCGGATGGGACCGGCGAGTTCCCGGCGCTGCCCGACGTGCTCGGTCTCACCCTTGGCCAGGCCGCTGATCTGCTGTTCGAGGCCGGCTACGCCAACGTCTTCGAGCAGCCGATCGAGACCGACGACCCCGAACTCATCGGACGGGTCGTCGCCACGAGCCCCGGTCCCGGCAGCCGGATCGCACCGGACAGCCCCGACGGGGTGGTGCTCCAGATCGGCATCGAGCCCGAGGAGCCGGAGGAGCCCGAGGAACCGGACGAACCCGACGAGTCGGACGACGGCGATGACGACGCGGACGGCGGCTCCGGATCGGGCAGCGGCTCCGGGTCCGGGTCCGGCAGCGGCTCCGGATCGGGCGGCGGCTCCGGATCGGGCAGCGGTTCCGGATCGGGCAGCGGTTCCGGATCGGGTGGCGGCGATGACTGACCGGAACCGACGCGGGCCATGGGACTGATCCGCCGCACGCTGGGTGGCGCGGCGCTGGCCGCCGCCGGCTGCGTCGCCTACGGCACCGTCGTCGAACGTCGCTGGTACCGCCTGCAGCGACTGACCGTGCCCGGCGTCCTGCGTCGGCCCGGTCGACTCCGCATCCTGCACGTCACGGATCTGCATCTCGTGCCGGGCCAGGACCACCGGATCGACTTCCTCCGTGAACTGCGGGGGCTGCAGCACGACCTGGTCGTGGCGACCGGCGACCTGCTCGGTGCCCCGGACGCCGAGGACCTGACCGCGGACGCCCTGGCCCCACTGGCCCGGCGCGCACCCGGGCTCGCCGTCCTCGGCAGCAACGACTTCTTCGGCCCGGTGCTCAAGTCCCCCCTGGCCTACTTCCTGGACCCGCAACGCCGCACGACCGGGGTTCCGCTCGACACGGATCGACTCGTCGACCGGCTCGCGTTCCACGGCTACCGGACGCTGCGTGGCGAAGCCGCGATCATCGACACGGTCGCCGGTCCCATCGCGGTCGGGGGCTTCGACGATCCCCACCTCGACCCCACCTCCCTGCCCGATCCGCGCGTGGTGACCCCACCCGACGCCGACGACGTCCTGCTCAGCGTCGGGCTCGTCCACGCCCCCTACCTCGGAGCCCTCGACGTGCTGACCGAGGCCGGGCACGACCTGTTGCTGGCCGGGCACACGCACGGCGGTCAGGTCCGCCTGCCGGGTGTCGGGGCGTTGACGGCCAACTGCGACCTGCCGCTGAAGCAGGCCCGGGGACTGTCCACCCACCGGGGGCGCATGCTGCACGTCTCGGCCGGCCTCGGCCACAGTCGCTATGCCCCGTTCCGGTTCGCCTGTCGTCCCGAGGCCACCCTGCTCGAGCTCACCGGCTGAGCGGCCCCGGGACCACGGCACGCCGGACCGCCAACGGCCGTGCGGCGCGGCAGTGCCGGTTCGCAGCGCCTGCCCGGCCGGGGTAGTCTCCCGCGCGCCCCTCGGGGCGACCCCAACGGCGGGATGTAGCGCAGCTTGGTTAGCGCGCCTCGTTCGGGACGAGGAGGCCGGCGGTTCGAATCCGCCCATCCCGACCACCCGCAAGGGTCACGGACGCGCGGCACCTGGCAACCCCGGGGCCGCGCGTCCGTCGTCGTGGCGGACGCCACCACCGCCGGGTCACGCGAGGGGCATCGATGGACATCGCCGCACTGCAGACGCTGATCCGCGCGACCTACGGTGCGCAGGACCGCGCCCGTGGGGTCGATGCCACGTTCGGGTGGTTCGTCGAGGAGGTCGGTGAACTGTCCCGGGCGATCCGACGCCAGGGCGAGGCGGAACGCATCGAGGAGTTCACCGACGTCCTCGCCTGGCTGGTCACCCTGGCCGACCTGTGCGACATCGATCTGGACGCGGCGATGACGGAGCGGTACGGCGACGGGTGCCCGAGCTGCGCGGCGACGCCATGCCGCTGCGCGGAACTCGACCCGTCCCGACCCTGACCGCTCCTGACCACACGCGGGCCGACGAGCGACCCGCACGGTGGTCAGGTGCGCTCGGCGGCGACCAGTTCGGCCAACGCGACGGCGTTCAAGGCCGCACCCTTGAGCAGGTTGTCGCCCACGACGAACAGGTTCAGGCTGTGGGGGTCGCCCAGGTCCTCACGGACCCGTCCCACGAACACCTCGTCGCGGCCGGCGGAGGCCAACGGGGTCGGGTAGGCCAGTGGCTCGCCGTCCTGCCCGGTGCCGTCCTCGACGACCAGGCCAGGGGCCGCGTGCAGGACCTCCATCGCCGCATGCCGCTCGACCGGCGTCGCGAAGGTCAGCCGTGCCGCGATCGCGTGACCGACGACGACCGGGACCCGGACACACGTCGGGGACATGCGCAGCGCCGGCAGGCCCAGGATCTTGCGCGACTCGTGGACGAGCTTCCACTCCTCGTCGGTGTAGCGCTCGTCGGCGAACGACCCACAGTGGGCGAGCACGTTGAACGCGATGGCCTTGGAGAACGACGAGCTGTCGAGGTCGGCCTCCAGCCCCGCGCCGGCCTCGACGAGCCGCTGCTCCTCACCGACGAGCTTGGCCGTCTGACCGAGCAGTTCGGTGATCCCGGACTGCCCGGCACCGCCGGCCGCCTGGTAGCTGGTCGCCACGGCCTGGGTCAGTCCGAACGCGTCGTGCAGCGGCTTGGCGGCCACCATCAACACCATCGTGGTGCAGTTCGGGTTCGCGACGATGCCCTTGGGCCGGTGTGCGAGGGCCTCGGGGTTGACCTCGCTGACGACCAGCGGCACCTCGTCGTCCATCCGGAAGGCCGAGGAGTTGTCGATGACCACCGCACCACGCTCCACCGCCACCGATGCCCACTGCTTGGAGCGGTCACCACCGGCGGAGAACAGGGCGATGTCGATGCCGTCGAACGCCTCGGCGCTGATGGCCTGCACCTCGACCTCACCGTCCTTGAACGGCAGCCGGGTCCCGGCCGAGCGCTCGGAGGCGAGGAAGACCGGGTCACCCTCGATCGGGAAGTCACGCTCGGCGAGCAGCCGCCGCATCTGCTGACCGACGGCACCGGTGGCCCCGACGACGGCGATGCGCGGGCTCATACGGTCACCGCCTCGTTGGCCGGGGCGTCGTCACCGAGCCCGAACACGGCGTGAACCGCCTGCACGGCGGTCTCCACGTCGTCCTTGGACACCACGACCGACACCCGGATCGTCGAGGTGGAGATCATCTCGATGTTGACGCCGGCCGCCGACAGCGCACCGAACATCTTCGCGGCGACCCCCGGGTGGGTCTTCATGCCCGCGCCGACGAGCGACACCTTGGCGATGTCGGTGTCGACGAGCACGCCGGCGGCGCCGACCTCGTCGGCCAGCGGCTCGAGCACGGCGCGTGCCTTGTCGGTCTCGCCCCGCGGGAGTGTGAAGGAGATGTCGGTCCGGCCGTCGGCCGAGACGTTCTGGACGATCATGTCGATGTTGATCGACTCCTCGGCCAGCGTCGAGAACAGTCGCGCCGCGACACCGGGACGGTCCGGAACCGCCTGGACCGTGAGCTTGGCTTCCGAGGTGTCGTGGGCGACACCGGAGATGATCGCGTCCTCCACCTTGTCCTCCTCTGGACCAACCCAGGTCCCGTTCGTGTAGCTGAACGAGGAACGCACGTGGATGCGTACCCCGTGGTTGCGCCCGAACTCGACGGATCGGACCATGAGCACCTTGGCACCCTGGGCCGCGAGTTCGAGCATCTCCTCGTAGCTGACGTGCTCCAACTTGCGCGCAGCCGGGACGATCCTCGGATCGGCCGTGAACACCCCGTCGACATCCGTGTAGATCTCGCACACGTCCGCGCCGAGCGCGGCGGCCAGCGCCACCGCGGTGGTATCGGACCCGCCGCGGCCGAGCGTGGTGATGTCCTTGGTGTCCTGGCTGACACCCTGGAAGCCGGCGACGATGACGACGTTGCCGCCATCGAGCGCCTCCTGGACACGGCCGGGGGTGATGTCGAGAATCCGCGCCTTGCCGTGCACCGCATCGGTGATGATCCCGGCCTGGGAACCGGTGAACGACTTCGCGGCGACACCGCGATCCTGCAGCGCCATGGCCAGGAGCGACATGGAGATGCGCTCGCCGGAGGTGAGCAGGATGTCGAGTTCCCGCTCGGGCGGTCGCTCGCTGATGCGTTGCGCCATGGTGACCAGATCGTCGGTGGTCTTGCCCATGGCGGAGACCACCACGACGACCTGGTTGCCGTCCCGGTGCGTCCGGGCGATGCGATCGGCGACCCGCTTCATCCGGTCGACGTCACCGACGGACGTGCCGCCGTACTTCTGGACCACGATGGCCACGGGCTGTGGTGCTCCTGTCGGAGGGACATGCGTCTTCGCCGTGCGCAGCTGTCCCACGGCACGACCGCCCGAATGGTATGCGGGTCGCCGTGCCGCCGTGACAGGGCTACTCAGGCACCGAGTTCCCGTCGACCCGAGAACGCGCGGCCGAGGGTCACCTCGTCGGCGTAGTCGAGGTCACCGCCCACCGGCAGCCCGCTCGCCAGGCGGGTCACACGGACCCCGAGATGCTCGAGCAGGCGGGAGAGGTAGGAGGCGGTCGCCTCGCCCTCGACGTTCGGGTTGGTGGCGAGGATGATCTCCTGCACCGGCTCCGCGTCGAGTCGGGTGATCAGTTCCTTGATGTGCAGGTCGTCCGGTCCGACCCCGTCGATCGGGGAGATGGCCCCACCGAGCACGTGGTAGCGGCCGCGGTACTCACGGGTGCGCTCGATCGCGATGACGTCCCGCGCCTCCTCGACGACACACAACGACGCGTCGTCACGTCGGGTGTCGAGGCAGATCCGGCACTGCTCGCCCTGGCTCACGTTGAAGCACCGGGTGCAGAACTTCACGGTCGCCTTGACCGTCGTGATGGCGTCCGCGAGGCGTTTGGCGTCGGCCTCGTCGACCTGGAGCAGATGGAAGGCGATGCGTTGCGCGCTCTTGGGCCCCACGCCGGGCAGCCGACCGAGTTCGTCGATCAGGTCCTGGACGGCACCTTCGTACACACGCGCACCTTCCTCGACGGACCGGCCGGTGAGCGTATCGGCGGTCGATCACCGATCGGCGCGACTCAGGTGGCCTCACCGGGAGGCGGGAGCTCCTCGAGCAGGGTGGCCCCGAGCTCACGACCGAGCAGATCGTCGATGTCGACGTCCTCGCGGGCGACGCCGGCCTCCGCCTCACGGACCTCGGTGCCCTCGTCGGTCGCCGCCGGGGTGTGGTCCTGCGCCACCGGGCGCGACGGACCCGAGGTGGCCGACGTGTCCGGGGCCGGCGAACCGCGCTCGGCCGCCGACGAGACCGTGCCGTCGGCCCCACCCCCGTCGTCGAACACGGGCGTTCGGGCGTCGTCGGGGGTGACCGAGGGCGGCAGTGGACGTCGTCGGTGGTCGTCCCCGTCGATCACGATGTCGAGCTTGACCCGCAGACCACAGGCCTGCGCCACGGCGTCGCGCATGGCCTGATCGAGTTCGCCGGTCCGTGCCTGGACGGCGTGGAAGGACGCGTGCCGCTGGCCGTAGCGCAGGGTCAGAATCCCGCGTCCCGCGGCGACCGGCACCGCCGGTTCGAACATGGCGTGGTGCCGGCGTGAGCCCTGCTTCAACCGCTCGAGAATGCCCTCCCAATGGGCCTGGATGGTGGCGAGATCCGAGTCGTCGCCGGGCGGCTGCTCGTCCGCGGAACCGTCCGTGCCGGCATCGGCGGCGGGCGTGGGCGTCGGTGCCGGTTCGGGTGCGGGTGCGGGCGGCTCGGGCGTCGGATCCGGCGTGGGCGTCGGCGGCGCGGGATCGGGTGCCGGGGTCGGCTCCGGAACGGGGGCCGCCGCGGACGCCGGCGGTGCCGCCTCCACTGCCGGCGCGGGCTGCCTCGACGTCGCCCCCGCCTCCAGCCGGGCGACCCGGTCGGCGAGTTCCGCGAGGTCACCGCTGGTTCCCGGCACCGCGAGCGTGGCCAGCGCCAGCTCCAACGGCAGGCGCGGTGAGCCCTGACGCTGTTCGGCGACGGTGCCCGCCAACAGCTCGACCGCCCGAAGCAGACTGACGCGGGGCAGCACCGTGGTCTGTGCCTGCAGACGCCGGCGGCGCTCGTCGGTGGCGTCCACCAGGTCGGGCCGGTCGGGCGCGACCTGCAGGACCAGCAGATCACGCAGGTGCTGGACGAGGTCGAGCGTGAACCGGCGCAGGTCGTGCCCGTCGTCGATGAGCCGCTGGACGACCGACAGCAGTCCGGCGAGGTCCTGGGTGCCGATCAGATCGACGGTCTCGATCACCCGCTCCGTGGGCGTCGTACCGAGCGTCTGGGCCACCGCCTCGGCGGTGACCTCGCGACCGGCGAAGGCGAGCACCTGCTCCAGGACGCTGAGCGTGTCCCGCACGGAACCGTCGCCCGCCCGGACCACCGCCTCCAACGCGCCGTCGTCGATGGCGTAGCCCTCGGCGTCACACAGTGACCGCACGTGGGCGGCGACCTCGGACGCGGCGACGCGACGGAGATCCAGCCGTTGGACCCGCGACATGATCGTCGGCAGGACCTTCTGCGGATCGGTCGTCGCCATCGCGAACAGCACGTGACCCGGCGGTTCCTCGATCAGCTTCAACAGGGCATTGAACGCCGCGGTCGAGGCCATGTGGACCTCGTCGAGGATGTAGACCTTGCGCCGCGCCGAGGCGGGCGAGAAGAGCGCTCGGTCACGCAGTTCACGGGCGTCGTCGACGCCACCGTGCGACGCCATGTCGAGTTCGATCACGTCGACCGAATTGCCGGCGGCGATCGCGGTGCACTGGCCGCACGTCCCACACGGTGTCGGGGTCGGACCGGCCTCGCAGTTGATGGCCTTGGCCAGGATCCGGGCGGTCGAGGTCTTGCCGGTGCCCCGCGGGCCGGTGAACAGGTACGCGTGGGAGAGCCGGTCCTCCTCGAGCGCGTTGCGCAGCGTGCGGGTCACGTGGTCCTGACCCACGACGTCGTCGAAGGTCTGCGGTCGGTACTTGCGGTACAGCGACACATAGGCCACGCGACACCCTCCCTGAAGGACCCCTCGGCACCGTAGCGGCGGGTCCGGACCGCGGGCTCGGCTGCGCACATGGGCGAGGGCCGGGCCGACGTCCGATGATCAGAGGTGACGGACGCCCGGGATCGGCACCCGCCCGAGAACGGCTTAGGGCTGCTGCCTCTCGGCCCTGACCCGGTTCACCGGAGGACGTCACCGGCGGACGTCCGTCGCCACTCATCATCGAAGACCACGTCGACCACGGCCCTCGGCATCGACGGTAGCAATGCCCCGACCGGGCCGCGAACCCCGACCGGGCCGCGAACCCGGACCGGCCGCGAACCCCGACCGGTTGCGACGCGCGGCACGAGGGCGGCCTCAGACCGTCAGTTCGACCCGGTTGCGTCCCGCACGTTTGGCCTCGTAGGGCGCGTCGTCGGCGCGCTTGACCAGGTCGCGGGCCACGTCGTCGGGACGGAAGCTCGCGACGCCGATGCTGACGGTGACACCCTCGGGCACCTGCGCGAACCCGTGGGCCTCGAGTTCCGCCCGACACCGCTCCGCGAGCTGTTCGGCGGCCACCTCGTCGGTCTCGGGGGCGATGACCACGAACTCCTCACCGCCCCACCGGCCGATCAGATCGCTGGTTCGCAGCACGGTGGTCAACAACGCGGCCGTCTCCTGCAGCACGGCATCGCCCACCGGATGACCGTGCCGGTCGTTGATCGTCTTGAACAGATCCAGGTCGAGCATCAGCAGGCTCAGCGGCCGGCCATAGCGCCGGGCGTCGGCGATCCGCTGATCGATCATGTCCTGCAGGGCACGCCGGTTGGCCAGGCCGGTCAGGGCGTCGGTGTTGGCCAGACGCGTCATGTCCCGGGCGTGCGTGCGCTCCTCGACCAACTGTTCCTTGACGTGCGCCAGGCCGTAGAGCAGGACGACGAACACGCCGTGGAAGGCCATGATCCGCAGGTAGGTGACCGCGTCGGCGACCGAGGCTCCGACGGCCAGATCGGGCACGACCCGGACCAGCAGCACGACCACGACCGCGGCGTAGAACCCCAGGCTGATCCGGAGCGCGATCCGGGTCTCATAGGCCAGGTAGGCCAGGATGAAGACCACGACGACGTTCCAGAACGTCGACTCCAGCAGCTCGGCCGTGACCGCGGTCAGGTCCCTGTCGCCGAAGACCGCCAGGACGAGTCGGGTCAGCTCGAAGAGGGCGACGGCGACGACCATCTGCCGTTCGCTCGTCGGCACGGCCATCCGCCGCGTGCCGAGCGCGAACGCCACACCGACGAGGTAGAGGGCGAACAGCGGATAGACGATCCGCATGAGCGGGTCATCCGGCCCCCGGGTCAGCCACACGATCGGCAGCGTGGGGATGCCGAGGGCCAGCCCGACGAGGTAGACCCGGCGTCGCACCTGCTCGTCCATGTGCCCGCTCCCCCTGAACCCCTCCGACCCGCGCATCGGTTGCGACGACAACCTAGCGCCACGCCGTGACACGGACGTCCGAGCAGCGGCTCAGCCCGGGGGGTGTGCGGCAGCGGCTCAGCGGGGCGCGTCCGTGTATGGCAGCGGCTCTCCCGCCACGGCCAGCGCCGTGTCGATGTCCGGGCACGCGAACTCGACACCGGCGTCACGCAACCGCACCGGCACACCGCGGCGGCCCGTGAGTGCCAGGGCCGGATCGGCACCGAGCACCCACGCCCCGATCGTCGCCGCGAGCCGGGGAGCCGGTAGCCCGATGCGTCGTCCCTCCGATCGCCGGACCGCGGCCATCAGCTCGCGGTTCCGGACCGGGACGGGTGCCGTCGCGAGGTAGATGCCCTCCATGGACGGATCGTCGAGCGACCGTTCGAGCACCATCAGCAGATCGACGAGCGCGATCCAGGAGACCCACTGCCGGCCCGATGCGATGCGGCCCCCGAGCCCCCACCGGGCCAGGCGGGCCAGCTGCGCGGTGGCCGGATCGTCCGGGCCGATCGCCACCCCGGCGCGCAACACGACGGTGCGCGCCAGGCCGACCGTCGCCGCGTCCACGGCCCGCTCCCAGGCGGTCGCGACCCCGACCATCTGCGCCGGGCCGTGCGTGGGGACGGGACTGTCCTCGGTCAGTCGGGCCTCGCCCGCGTCGCCGTGGATCGCCAGCGTCGCCAACTGCACCCAGATCGACGGCGGGTCGTCCACCCCGGCGATGGCGCGGCCGACGGCGGCGACCGACGCCACGCGGGACGCCTCGAGCTCGGCGATGTTGCGGGCGGTCGGACGCACGTCGACCCGCCGCCCGGCGAGGTGCACGATGGCGTCCGCACCCTCGAGCGCGGCGACCCAGGGCCCCGGCCCGACGCCGTCCCAGGTCACGAACCGCACGCCGTCACGGTCACCGGCCGGACCACGGGTGAGCACCGTCACCTCGTCACCCCGGGCCTGCAGTCGGGCGGCGAGATGCCGCCCGACGTAGCCACTGCCTCCTGGTAGGACGACACGCACGGTCCGACTCCTCAGCTGCGGACGTCACGCCCACCGGTCGGGTCCCGGCCCGCTCCGGGCCGCCCCCGGCGCGAGCGTCCGCCCCCGCTTGTAGCACCTCGGCGACCGGCCGTGCCGTCCGCCGGACGCCACCGCGGCGACGCATTACCGTCCCGGGCCATGGACACCTCGACGCACACCACGCCCTTCGATCTCGACACCTTCCTGGCCCAGCCCCGTCTCGGCGGCCTGGTGCTGGCACCGGACGGCTCCCGCCTGGTGATCGGTGTCGCGACGCCCGCGCCCGACGGCAGCCGGTTCCGGACCGCCCTGTGGCAGGTCGATCCGGATGGCGAGGCACCGCCGCGCCAGTTGACCCGCGGCGCCCCGAGCGAGGCTCCGGTCGGGTTCCTGCCCGACGGCACGCTGCTGTTCACCGCCCCGCGACCGGACCCCGACGCCACCGCGGACGGCGACCCGCCGGCCGCACTGTGGGCGCTGCCCGCCGACGGCGGCGAGGCGCGGCTGCTCGTGTCCGCCCCCGCCGGGATCACGGGAGCCACCCTGGCCACCGGCAGCGACACCGTCGTGCTGCACTCGTCCATCCACCCGCAGGTCGACACCCTGGCCGCCGACCGCGAACACGCCACGGCGCGGCGTGACGCCAAGGTCGGTGCCCAACTGCTGGAGGACTATCCGCTGCGCCTGTGGGACCACTTCCTCGGTCCCCGCGAACCCGGCCGCTGGGTCTTCGAGGTGCCCCCCGAGCCGGACACGCCGACGATCACCACCCCCGCCGCCGCGACCACCGGCGACGGCTCCGGTGGCAGCGACGACGACGGCACCGACGACGTCGAGGCAGCGGTCGACGAACCCCGGCTGCTCGCCCGCGGGACCGGACTGGCGCTCGCCCAGGGTGCACTGACCCCGGACGGGCGCACGCTCGTCACCGGCTGGGGACGACGCGCCGGGACCGCCGAGCGCAACGACCCCGCCGTGCTCGCCAACGACCTGCTCGTCATCGACGTGGCGACCGGCGACCGGCGTGTCGTGGTGGCCGACGGCCGCGACTGGGCACCGGTGTCGGTCGCACCCGACGGCACCCGCGTCGCCTGCCTCATCGAGGAGATCGGCGAGCCGGGCCGCGCGGAGCGCCTGCGACTCGGCGTGGTCGCGCTGGACACGGGCGCGGTGACCGAACTCGCCGACGCACTCGACCGCTGGCCGAACAACCCGCAGTGGCTGCCCGACGGGGACGCGCTGGTGTTCGAGGCGGACGACCGGGGGCACCGCCGCATCTTCCGGGTCGACGTCGACACGGACACGGTCACGCCCCTGACCGCCGATGGCGCGTACACGGACGTCACCGTCGCCCCGGACGGGGCATCGCTCTACGCGATGTACGCGACGGTGGACACGCCACCGCGCCCGGTGCGACTCGACACCTCGACGCCGGCACAACCGCCGACCGGGCTGCGTTCGCCGGTCGGTGCCGCCCCGGCGGACGTCCGTCTCGAGCGGCTGGAGGCCACGGCGGACGACGGCACCACCATCGGGTCGTGGCTGGTACTGCCGACCGACGTCGACGACCCGGCTCCGCTGGCCGTGGTGATCCACGGCGGTCCACGCGGGTCGTGGAACACCTGGCACTGGCGGTGGAGCCCCCATGTCCTCGCGGCGCAGGGCTACGCCGTGCTGCTCCCCGATCCCGCGCAGTCGACTGGCTACGGCCAGGACTTCCACGACCGCGGCTGGGGCACCTGGGGCGACGAGCCCTACACCGACCTGATGGCCGCGGTCGACGCGGCCGAACGGCACGAGGCGATCGACGCGAGCCGGACCGCCGCACTCGGCGGCTCGTTCGGGGGCTACATGGCCAACTGGATCGCCGGGCACACCGACCGGTTCCGCTGTCTGGTCACCCACGCGTCGCTGTGGAACCTGCCGGCGTTCCACGGCACGACCGACATCGGGCTGTTCTGGGAGACCGAGTTCGGCGACCCCTACCTCGACCGCTCGCGCTACGAGGAGCACTCGCCGCACCGGTTCGTGACCGCCATCACCACCCCGATGCTGGTGATCCACGGTGAACGGGACTACCGGGTGCCGTTCAGCGAGGCGCTGATGCTGATGACGGACCTCAAGCGCAACGGGGTCGACGCCCGGCTGCTGTACTTCCCCGACGAGAACCACTGGATCCTCAAGCCCCAGAACGCCCGGGTCTGGTACGAGACCGTGCTGAACTTCCTCGGCGAGCACCTCGACGACACGCCCTTCGAGCGGCCCGCCCTGCTCTGATCCGGGCCGGGGCGAGGGGCATCGTGCCGGGCCGCAACGGCGGGATCAGTCCGGGCCGCTGACCACGCGATCGCGGCCCAGCGCCTTGCCCCGGTAGAGCAGCCCGTCGACCCGGTCCAGCAGCTCGTCGAGGGTCTCACCGGGCTGGAGCTGGGCGACACCGAACGTCGCCGTCAAGGCGATGTCCTCGCCGGGACGCACCCCGCGGATCGCCTCGTGGCAGCGGTGGGCGAGCTGCTCCGCGTCGTCGATCGTGGTGTCCGGGGCGATGACGAGGAACTCCTCGCCACCCCACCGGGTCGCGGTGTCGACGTGGCGCACGGTGGTCCGCAGCGCATCACCCACCAGTCGCAGGACACGGTCGCCGGCGGCGTGGCCGCGTTCGTCGTTGATCCGCTTGAAGTGGTCCAGGTCGAGCATGATGACCGACAGGGATCGGCCGTACCGGGACGCGGCCTCACGTTCGCGGACGAGCACCTCCTGACCGCTCCATCGATTGGCCAGACCGGTCATCGGATCGGTCGAGGCCCGTTCGTCGAGCGCCTCGGCCCGGGCGAGCGCACGGAACAGCTGCTCGTGGAGCCCCGCCACCGCGACCACCAGGGCGAGCAGCGCCGCGAGGAAGCCGTGGACCCGGGCCAGGACGAGGACCTCGCCGGTCGGGAAGACCCCGTCGAGCTGGAGCTCGCGCCAGACGGCACCGGCGACGAGCGCGGCCGAGAAGGCGAGGATCCCGATGCCGAGCCACAGCCCACCACGACGGTCGAGGACCACGAAGCAGCCGACGACGAGGACCGCGACCGACCAGTAGTGCGCGCCGGCGAGGACGAGCAGATGCTCGTCGAGCGGACCGGCGAAGTGCAGGTGCCAGGTCAGTCGACCGAGGATGGCCGCCCCGACGACGCCGAGCATCGTGAACTCGAGCGGCCGCAGCGCCACATCCGATCGGGCGAGGACCGCGGCGAAGCCGACCAGGGCGACGAACAGCAGCGGATAGCCGCGTTCGAGGATCAGATCACCCGGTTCGCGTGTCACCCAGCTGAGCGCCGTCACGACCATGGCGAACACGATCGCGACGAGATAGACCCGTCGCTTCCGCGCCAGCAGTTCCGAGCCGGCCTGCTGGGCGCGGGGGAGCCGCGGATCGGGGGCCCCGGATCCACCGGGGCCCGATCCGGACGTCGGGGGGCTCGCCGGATCGGGCCCTGGCGGCGGTGCGCCGGGCGGCTGGGACCTCATCGGCTCCGTGACCGGTCTCCCGGGGGCCTTGTCCACCACGGGCAGGTCCTCATGTCGAACGGTTCATCCCCCTCGAACACGAGGATACGTCGCCCGTCGGCCGTTCCCGGCGCGTCTCAACCGCTCCCGCCGTGGCGCTCAGGGCACGATCACGGCCCGACCACGCACCTTCCCGGCGGCCAGTTCCTCGTAGGCCCGTCCCGCCTCCGCGAGCGGGTAGGTGGTCACCGTCGGGGTGATCAGGCCCCGGGCGGCGAGGTTCAGCACCTCGGCGAGCTCACCGCGGCTCCCCCAGTAGGTGGTCTGGACGCTCGCCTCGTAGGGCAGCGAGAAGAACGACACCGGCAGGGTCCCCCCACCGATCCCGACGATGGTCAGGTCGCCGAGCACGTCGACGACCGCCGCTGCGAGCGCGAGTGTCACGTCCGCACCGACGTTGTCGATCACCACCTCGGCACCACGGCCGCCCATCGCCGCACGGATCGCCTCGGCTGCGCCCTCATCCGACTCGATCAGGACGTCGGCGCCGTAGTCCCCGGCGGTCGCCAGCGCATCGGCGTTCGTGTCGACGGCGATGACGGTGGTCGCGGTGGTCGCCTTGAGCAGCTGCACCGCCATGCCACCGAGCCCACCGACGCCGATGACCACGCAGTGGCTTCCCGGGGTCAGCAGGTGTCGCGACCGCCGGATCGCGTGGTAGGGCGTCAGGCCCGCGTCGGTCAGCGGTGCCGCGGCCGCGGGCTCGAGCCCCTCGGGCAGCGGCAACAGGTGCCGCTGCGCGTCACGCACGAGCATGAACTCGGCCATCCCGCCGTCGAGCCCGAGTCCGCCGCCACCACCGGGCACCGGTGCGTTCATGACGTCGAGGCAGTAGGTCTCGACACCGGCGAGGCAGCGCGCGCACCGGCCACAACCCCACGGGCCGTAGACCGCGACGGCCTGGCCGGGCTCGAGGCCCTCCACGCCCGCACCGATCTCGTGGACCCAGCCGGCGTTCTCGTGACCGAGGGTGAACGGCGGCCCCCAGGGCACCAGACCCTCCTCGAACTCGTGCATCAGGTGCAGGTCCGAGTGACACGCGCCGGCACCACCGACCCGGATGACCACGTCACCCGGACCGGCTCGGGGTACCTCGACGTCGACGAGGGCACCGTCGGACTTCCAGGCCAACAGGCGGAAGGCGTGCATGACAACCTCCAGATCTCAGCTGTTCGGGCATGACCCGTTCAGTCTCGCGCGCGGCGCTGCCTGCGACCAGAGACGGAAGGCCCTCGTCACCCGGGGCAGGAAACCCCGACGTAATGCGGGCGACGCCGAGCCGACATTCGGGTCGACTCTCCTCCGGGGGACCCGGCGCGATCGCGACGCTGGGCGGCTCGGGGGCGGTTGGTGGAGGGGTGTCGATGCGGGACACGATCACACGCATCATCGAACAGATCCATGCGCGGCACGCGGGGACGATGGACGGCACGCTCGCCGACTACATCCCGGAGCTGACCCGGGCCGACCCGACGAGCTTCGGGATCGCGCTGGTGACCGCGGACGGCCACCGCTACACCGTCGGTGACGTCGCGGTGCCCTTCACCATCCAGTCGGTGTCGAAAGCCTTCACCTACGGCATGGCGCTCGATCGTTGGGGGGCGGCGGCGGTCGAGGCGCGGGTGGGTGTCGAACCCTCGGGGGAGGCGTTCAACTCGATCAGTCTCGACCCGGGGACCGGACGGCCGCGCAACCCGATGATCAACGCCGGGGCGATCGCGGTCACCGGCATGCTGCCCGACGGCGAGGACACCCCGCGCTTCGAGCGCATCCTGTCGACCTTCTCCCGCTTCGCCGCGCGCCAGCTCGACTGGGACGAGGAGGTCTACACCTCCGAATCCGCGACCGGCTTTCGCAACCGGGCCATCGCCAACCTGCTGCGCAGCTTCGACATCCTGGACGGACCGACCGAACCGGTCGTGGAGGACTACTTCCGGCAGTGCTCGATCCGGGTGACCTGCACGGATCTCGCCACGATGGCGGCCACGCTCGCGCACGGCGGCGTCAATCCCGTCAGCGGCGATCGGGTCCTGGAGCTGAGCAACGTGGAGAAGGTCCTCTCGGTGATGGCGACCTGCGGGATGTACGACTACTCGGGCACGTGGGTGTACGAGGTCGGGCTGCCCGCCAAGAGCGGTGTCGGCGGCGGCGTGCTCGGCGTCCTGCCGGGCCAGTTCGGCGTGGCACTGTTCTCGCCGCTGCTCGACGAGAAGTTCAACTCCGTGCGTGGGGTCGCGGGTTTCCGTGACCTGTCGCATGCGTTCGACCTGCACCTGCTCCGCGCACCGGAGGTGTCCAAGCACGCGATCCGGCGTCGCTACCGCCTCAGTGAGGTCAGCTCGGGCCGTGGCCGTCCGGACGCGGACCTCGAGCTGTTGGCCGAGCTCGGACGCGAGGTCCTGATCCTCGAGTTGCAGGGCGATCTGTTCGCCGCCTCGCTGGAGCGGGTGATCCGCGCCCTGGAGGCCGAGGACGGCGAGGTCCGTGTGGTGGTCCTCGACCTGCGTCGCGCCGGTGCGAGCGACGGTTCCACCGTGGGGCTGCTCCGCGGGCTCGCCGAGGACATCTTCTCGGACGGCCAGCGACTGATCGTGACCGATCCCTCCGGCGCACTGCCCCGGGGCACCTTCGCCGGGCTGGAGGTGGAGGTGATGCGGACCGTCGACGACGCCATGCGCCGCTGCGAGGACGAGCTGCTGGTCGGTGCCGGTCGGGCAGCAGCCGAGTCGGTGCGCCTCGAGCTCACCGACTTCGAGCTCATCCTCCACCTCGGCGAGCACGACCGGGCGCGGCTGCTGCCCCGGTTCGAGGAACTGACCTTCGCGGCCGGCGAGGTGATCGTGCAGCAGGGTGCCGACGCCGACGCGCTGTTCCTGCTGGCCGCCGGCCTGACCGAGGTCGAGTACGCCGACCCGACCGGAATTGATGCGTCTGCGCAGCTCGGACCACCTGGTCTACACCCGGATCGTCGAGCACCTGCTCGTCAGCTCGGCGGACCGACTGCGCCGCGCGAACCGGGAGGCGTCGTTGCTGCGTGACTGAGTCGCAGGTGTCGCAGGTGTCGCAGGTCACGACCGTGTCTCACGTGTCGACCGGGGGCGTGCGCCATCGCGGTTCCCGGTCCGGCCTGAGCTAGCGTCCCGACATGCGCATCCTGCTCGCGGCCGATCTCCACTACGCCCTGCCCCACTTCGACTGGATCGCGCGCGCCGCCGACGACCACGACGTCGTGGCGCTCGCCGGCGACCTGCTCGACATCGTCTCCCCGGTGCCGATCGAGGCGCAGATCGCCGCGCTGCAGACGACCCTGCTGGACCTCGCCGGACGTACCCGCCTGGTGGTGTGCTCGGGGAACCACGACCTCAACACGCGCTCCGCGGCCGGGGAGAAGACCACCGACTGGTTCGAGCCGCTGCGCGACGCCGGCGTGACCGTCGACGGTGACAGCCTGGTGGCCGATGACACCGTCATCACCTCGATCGGGTGGTGGGACGGCCCGGTCGCCCAGGCCGCCGTCGACGACCAGCTGGCCGCCGTCGACGTGGGCGAGCGGCACTGGGTCTGGGTCTACCACTCCCCACCGGAGGGGCCCCTGGCGTGGACGGGGTCGCGGCACTACGGCGACCCGGTGATCGCCGCCTGGGTCGAGCGGTGGCGGCCGACCGCGGTCCTGACCGGCCACATCCACCAGGCACCGTTCACCGACGCGGGGTCCTGGCTGGACCGGCTCGGCTCCACCTGGCTGTTCAACGCCGGCAAGCAGGTCGGTCCCGTCCCGGCGCACGTGACGATCGACCTCGGTGCCGCGACGGCGTCCTGGACCGGGCTGACCGGACCGGAGGACCGGTCGCTGCGCCCGACCTGACCGGGCCGTCGAACGGCTGGTCAGTCCTCGGGCAGGTCGCCGCGTTCCGACCCCGCCTCCATCGCCGGTGCCCGGATCGACATCAGCGCGGTGAGGACCTCGTCCATCATGCCCAGGTGGCCATCGGTGTCCGCGTACTGCCGCTTGAGGTCACCGAGGTAGCCGGTGACCGCATCCAGCCGCCGGGCCAGCAGCCGGGAGACGGCCAACAGCAACGCCGGGCTGTCGACCAGCGCCGCCGCGGCGTCCTCGATCACGACGATCGACGACGGCTCCACCGCGATGACGTCCGCGGTCGAGGGACGGGCCAACAGCACCGACATCTCGCCGAGGAACGCCCCGGGCTCGTCGACCCGCGTCAGCGCCACCCCGTCCCGGTGGATGGCGACCGACCCGTGCTCGAGCACGTACATGCGGGCGTCGTGCGCACCCTCAACGACCAGTCGCTCACCCGCGGCGAGCGTCCGGCGGGGCAGCCCCGTGCACAGTGCGAGTACGTCGTCCATCCGCCGAAGCTACCAAGCGGCGGTCGTCGGAACACGACGATCGATCCGCACGCCGTGCGGCCGCGCCCCGGCAGCCCGGTCGCGGCCGCATGACGTCGCTTCGGCAGTGGTCCGGCTCAGGAGCTCCGCTCGGCGAAGGTCAGGCCATCGACGTCCTCGAGCACGATCGCGGTCTCGCCGACGAAGTCCTGGCCACCGCCCTCGCGCTCGTGTGCCAGCGTGTAGTTCCCGGCGAAGTCGGCGTCGAGGATGAACCCGGTCAGGATGCCGGCCAGCGACTGCCCCGCGGTCACGCACCGTTCGGTGACCCCGAGATCGACGACCCCCGCGCCGGCCGGCGTCGTCAGCGACCAGGCACCGGTGCCCCGCGTCGAGCAGGTCTGCGACGCCACCGCAGTGCCGTCGACCTCGTAGGTCAGCTCGAGCAGCACCTCGTCGTCGGGCAGGGCCACACCCCGCTCGTTCTCGAACCAGATCGTCGCGTCCTCGATGGTGACCTGCAGGTCGCCGAGGTCGAAGGACGTGCCGTTGACGCCCGCCTGGACGACGGGCAGTCGGGTGACCAGCTCGGCTTCCGCGCCGAGCGGCAGGACCGCTGCCGACTGACCGTGCTGACCCAGGATCAGTGCCGCGGAGCCCGGCTCGAGCACCGCCGCGTCATCCGGGGTGATCGGCACCGTGAGCTGCCCGGAGCTCGACGACTGGCTCGGAATGTCACGGACGTCGATCTGTCCACGCAGGTCGACGACGTTGTCGCTCCCGGCCTCCGTCCACCGCAGCGACGCCGGGAGCCCGGCCGGCCCACCGGGATTGGGCGAGGCGTTGAAGACGTCGAGCTCGGCGACGAGTTCGAAGCCGCGCACACGCTCGTCGACCTCCATGCCGGTGTCGTCGGCGTGCTGCTGATCGAGATCGTTGATCGCCAGCCCCGTCACCGTGAACTCGAAGCCACGCTGGTAGGCGACGCCGTCGGGAACCTGGTCGGCCAGGGCCTGGACCTCGGCCGGGATCGCACCGACCGACGTGCTGGTCGGGTCGGCCCCGTCCGCGACGTCGGTCTGGTCGTCCTCCGCTGCGTCGGCCTCGGCGGACTCGAGCTCGTCCGCGGCGTCCGCAGCCGACTCGGCGAGCTGCCGCGCCTGGTCGGTGAGGTCGCTCCCACCACAGGCGGCGGTGAGCAGGATGACGGTGGCCAGTGCGACGGCCGATCGGGTGCGCGGGTGCCCCACGGTGCGTCCTTTTCGTGACGTCGGACCCGTGACGTCGGATCCGTGACGGTGGATGTCGGACGTGCACCCTACGAAGGGGCCCGGACCCCGAACCTGCCGCCCACGCACGGTCCGGGTCCGTGCGGCGCGCACCCCTGCGCTGGAGGCGCATGTCCGATGGGTGATCGTCGCGTCGTGGCTGCCATCCGGCCGTCGCCGACACGATCCGGACCGCCCGGATTCAGTCCGGGCACCCGGGGCCCCAGATGCCGACCTCGTCGGCGCGGGCCACGGCCTGACGCTCGAACAGCGCACCGGCGAACCGGTCGTTGGGTCCGATCACCAGCACCTCGGCCAGGCCGGCCTCCACCAGGGTGCGCTGCACGTCGGTCCCCTCCGCACTCCAGAGATAGCGCAGGGACCGGTCGAAGCGGTCCTGCTCCTCCACGTCTGCCGCGAGCCACACCACCGCCGGCGGGTCCACCAGCTCCTCGAGTGTCCGCGTGGCCGTTCCGGCACCGCAGTCGCGCCCCCGCTCCGGATGGCGCAACTCGGGCGCGTCGATGTTGAGCAGCCGGACGCGTTCACGCTGCGGGCTCGGCACGTCCACCGGCCCGTCGAGCGGGACCACGTGGACCGTGTCGCCGTCGACGACGTGCACGACCCGGGCCGGCTGCGCGTCGGGTGCCACCCCGGGCGGGCGTTCGATGGACGGGTCCGTCGGATCCGCGCCGGCGGACACGCCACCACCCTCGCCCGCCCCGCTCGGCCCACCGATCGGGGCCCGCTCCGCGAGTACCTGCCAACCGACGAGCAGCACCCCGATCGTCGCCGCGACGAGCACCACGAGGGCCAGCGTGGCGGCGACCGGCACCCGACGCATGGATCCTCCCTGATGCTCGTGCCTGCTGCCCGGACCCGACGGACCGCGACGCCCCCGGTCACGAGGACCGGGGGCGTCGCGGTGTCACGTCGCGTGGCGGAGGGTGGGGGATTCGAACCCCCGAGGGATGTGACTCCCAACACGGATTCCAGCCGTGCGCCATAGGCCTGACTAGGCGAACCCTCCAGGCGAGGCGCGAGGGTATGCGGCCCGGGTCGTGAAGGGCAACGCGTGCCACGTCGCGATCCCCACGCGGGGCCTACGCTCCGCCGACAGCCGTGGGTGAGCGACGAAGGGGCGAGGGGTGTCGAAGGGTCTGATCGGGGGCATCGCCGCGGCGGTGGCCGTCACCGTGGTGGCCGGGGTCGCGTGGTATCTCGGCCCCATCGCCCCGATCGCCACCGGCTACGCCGCCAAGATCTCGTGCTCCGGCCACCTGATCGCCGAACGCGACCTCGACGACGTCGCCGGTGACCTGCCGCCCAACCCGCTCGTGCCGTTGCTGCGGACCACGGCCGACGACGACACCGTCTCGACCAGCCTCCTCGGCCTGTGGCGGTCCACCGCCTACGCGACCGAGCACGGCTGCATCCTCGCCGACGAGCCACCCACGTACGCGGCCTGGACGCCGCAGCAACCCCTGGACGCCACGACCGCCTGGCCGCTGGGCGAGGGCCCGGTCGCCGTACCCGACGACGTGGACGTCGACGCGCTCGACGCCGGGATCGACACCGCCTTCATCGAGGACGACCCCGATGGCCTCGAACGCAACACCCGCGCCGTGGTGGTCGCCCACCGCGGTGCGCTGATCGCCGAACGCTACGGCGACGGCTTCGGGCCGGACACCCGTCTGCTCGGCTGGTCGATGGGCAAGAGCATGGCCAGCGCGCTGGCCGGTCGCGCCGTGCACCAGGGGCTGCTCGACACCGGGGACGACGATCTGCGCCCGGGATCGTGGGGCCGTGGGGATCCCCGGACCGCGATCACCGTCGAGCACCTGCTCGCCATGACCGACGGGCTCGCGTTCGAGGAGATCTACGACCCGGACACCGACGCGACCCGCATGCTGTTCCGACCGGGCGACACCGGTGCCTACGCCGCGCAGCAACCGCTCGTCGAGCAGCCCGGCACCGTCTGGTCGTACTCGTCGGGCACGACCAACATCCTGTGCGACGTCCTCCAGGACGCGACCGCGATGGGGCCGGAGATGGCGGACGCGTTGCTGTTCGAGCCACTCGGGATGCGCAGCGCCGTGCTGGAGGCCGACCGGTCCGGCGGGCTGATCTGCTCGTCGTTCGCCTACGCCACGGCCCGCGACTGGGCCCGGTTCGGCCAGCTCTACCTCGACGACGGGATGTGGGACGGCGAGCGGTTGCTCGCGGAGGGCTGGGTCGAGGCCTCCACCCGCCCCGTCCCCGCGGCGACCGAGCTCCCCTACGGCTACCAGTGGTGGCTCAACCAGGGGCCGGCCGACGACCTGCGGATGCCGGGCGTCCCCGCGGACGCCTACTGGGCGTCGGGCAACGAGGGCCAGCAGGTCGTCGTCATCCCCTCGGAGGACCTGGTCGTCGTCCGGCTCGGGTTCAGCGGCGGATTCAGTGGGGTCGACTGGGGGCTGGAGCCGATGCTGACCGGCATCATCGACGCCCTGCCCTGACCCGGTAGCCCACGTCGCCGACGCTCGTCTCCGCTCGTCTCCGCGGGCACCCGGGCGTCAGGTGCCGGTCGGCTCGTCCGTCAGCGCGTCGGTCAGGGCCCCGAGCAGCTCCAGACACCAGCGCAGCTGGTCGAGCTCGACGAACTCGTCCGGTTGGTGGGCCACCTCGATGCTGCCCGGACCGCACAGCACGGCGTCGATCCCGGCGGCCTGGAACAACCCGGCCTCGGTGTTGTAGGCCATCACCTGCGGCGCGCCGCGCGGTGCCCGGCCCCGGGGCGCGTCCGCGGGAGCGTCCCGCTCCAGCCCGGCGAGCAACCGCTCGACCAGTTCGAGGGCCACGGAGTCGGCGCGGGGCTCGAGTCCACCGACCGCGCCGGCCGTCTCGCGGGTGAGCCCGGCATCGGGATGCTGGGCCCGCATGCCCGCGTGGATGCGCGCGTCGAGCGCGTCGACGGCGGCCAGTGCCGCGTCGGCGTCGGCGCTGGTCACCGGCCGCAGCTCCCAGTCGAGGCTGCAGCCGCCGGCGATGACGTTGCGGGCCGCGCCACCGCCGATCGTGCCGACGTTGATCGTGGTCCCGGGCGGGTCGAAGGGTGAGTCGGTCGCGGCCCCGGCCGCGAACCGCACCCCCAGCGCCGCCAACTCGTCGACGTAGCGGGCCGCCCACAGGATCGCGTTGCAGCCGAGCTCCGGTGCGGAGCCGTGGCCCTCGACGCCGGTGAAGGTGGTCGTGAACTCGAAACAGCCCTTGTGCCCGTAGGCGAGCGCCATCGAGGTCGGCTCGCCGATGATCGCGGCGGCCGGCAGCGGCCCGGTCCTGGCGAGCTCGTCGAGCAGCACCGGCGCACCGAGGCAGCCGACCTCCTCGTCGAAGGTGAGCGCCACGTGGATCGGTCGGGCCAGGGACGCGGCGGCGAACGTCGGTGCCATCGCCAGCACACAGGCGATGAAGCCCTTCATGTCGGCGGTACCGCGGCCGTAGAGGCGCTCGTGCGGACCGTCGTCACCCTGCTCGGTGATGCGGCGGACCCGGAACGGGTCACCGCCCCAGTCGTCCGCGGCGGCCGGCACGACGTCGGTGTGGCCCGACAGCACCACGCCGCCGTCGATCGGCGGGCCGAAGGTCGCGAACAGGTTGGCGCGCCGGCCGTCGGGTGCGTGGGTGATGGTGGTGCGCGCGCCGTTGGCCGCCAGGTGTGCCTCGGCGGCGGCGATCAGCGTCAGGTTCGGCTCGAAGGTCACCGTCGGGTGCGCGACGAGTTCGTCCAACCAGCGCAGTGCCGCCGCGAGCAGCTCCGGGCCCTCGGGCGGCGGCGGATGCGCGGGGTCCCGCGCCGCGTCGGCGGACGACATCACCGGGCCGGCGAGACCCGCCCGGGCGTCGTCCGCGGCCGGCGGCGGTCCGGCCAGGCCGTCGCGCTCTGCCTCGACGTCCGCCATGCTCAGGACTTCACCAGCATCTCGCGCGGATAGTTCGCCAGGCACTCGGCGGCCCCGTCGTCGCGGATCAGGATCGTCTCGGTGATCTCCAGACCCCAGTCGTCCTCCCAGATACCCGGCATGAAGTGGAAGGTCATCCCGGGCTCGAGCACGGTGGTGTCGGAGCGCCGGAAGCTGATGGTGCGCTCGCCCCAGTCGGGTGGATAGCTCATCCCGACCGCATAGCCGCAGCGACCCTCCTTCTGGATCCCGGCGGACTCCAGCGTGCTGAACAGCGCGTCGGCGACGTCGCCGGCCCGGTTGCCGGCACGCGCCCGGTCCAACCCGGCCTCCAGGCCGGCGACCAGCGCCTTCTCCGCCTCCAGCATCGCCGGTGGCGGGTCCCCGAGGTAGACGGTGCGACACAGCGGTGCGTGGTAGCGGCGGTAGCAGCCGGCCACCTCGAAGAAGGTGCCGGCACCCCGCTCGAACAGCGTGTCGTCCCAGGTCAGGTGTGGTGCGGAGGCATCGACGCCGGTCGGCACCAGCGGCACGATCGCCGGGTAGTCGCCCCCGAAGCCGTCCACGCCCTCCACCCCGCTGATCCCCGAACGGAAGATCTCCGCCACGAGGTCGCTCTTGCGCAGGCCCGGTTCGATCATGTCGAGGATGCGTTCGTGGATCTTCTCCACGATCTGCGCGGCCCGGCGCATGTAGTGCAGTTCCCGCTCGGACTTGACCGCGCGCTGCCAGTTGACGAGCCCCGTCGCATCCAGGAACAGCGCCCGGGGCATCCCACCCGTGAGGTTCAGGTGGGCCGCGGCGTTGTAGTAGTAGTTGTCCATCTCGACGCCGACGCGGGCGTTGGCGTGCCCGAGCTCCATGAGGGTCTCGGCGAGGTGCGTGTGCGGGTGGGCCGTGTTCGACTGCACCAGTTCATCCGGGTAGCCGACGATGCGGTCGCGTTCCATCCACACGGTGCGTCGGGCACCGCGCGCGTCCATGGCACGCCCCCACCACAGCGGGGGGTTGTCGTGATCGACCACCACGGCCTGGTGGGTGTAGAACGACCAGCCGTCGTAGCCGCTGAGCCATGCCATGTTCGTGGGGTCGGTCGCGACCAGGACCTCGATGCCACGACGTTCCATCGCTGACCGCACCCGCGCCAGCCGCTGCTCGTACTCGACGGTCTCGAAACGCAGCACCGACGAGGGAACGGTCGACATGGGTGCGCCGGGTGTGTGCATCCGGGGACGGCCTCCTACAGCGGGGACCCCGACGTTCTAGTCGCTCGCGGCCGGATGCGGCGGACATCCGGCCGCCACGGCGCGATCAGTGCGCGAGGACGGCACGCAGGAAGTCCTGGGTGCGCTGCTCCTTGGGCTCCGAGAGGACCTCCTCCGGCTTGCCCTGTTCCAGGATGCGACCGTGGTCGAACATCAGCAACCGGTCGGCGACCTCGCGTGCGAAGCCCATCTCGTGGGTGACGAGCATCATGGTCGTCGATCCCTCCTCCGCGATGTCGCGCAGGACCTCGAGCACGTCGCCGACCAGCTCCGGGTCGAGTGCGGAGGTGACCTCGTCGAACAGCATGACCTCCGGGTCGGTGGCCAGCGACCGGGCGATCGCGACCCGCTGCTTCTGCCCACCGGAGAGCTGCCCGGGTGTGTGGTTGGCATGCGCGCGCAGCCCGACCTTGTCCAGCAGCTCCAGCGCCAGATCCTTCGCCTCGTCCGGGTCGCGGCCGTGGACCTTCACCGGTGCGAGCGCGATGTTCTCCAGCGCGGACATGTGCGGGAACAGGTTGAAGTGCTGGAACACCATGCCGACGTTCGAGCGCACGGACCGGATGTGCTTCTCGCTCGCAGGGCGCAGCTTGCCGCCCTTCTGCTCGTGGTAGAGGTGGCGACCACCGATCTCCACGGTGCCGGCATCGGGACGCTCGAGGGTCATCGCGACCCGCAGGATCGTCGTCTTGCCCGATCCACTGGGGCCGATGATGACCACGCGCTCGCCCGGCTTGACGTCGAGATCGAGGTTGCGCAGGACGACGTTGTCGCCCCAGGCCTTGTCGACCCCGCGCATCCGCACGGCCATGGTGGTGTCGTCGGCGGGCGGGGACGCGGGTGCGTTGTCAGGTGCGCTCATAGCCGATACGCCTCTCGAGTCGTCGCAGGAAGTAGGCGGAGGGAAGGCTGACCGCGAGGAAGCCGATCCCGATCATGGTGTAGAGCTCGACGTTGGCGAAGCTCCGGCTCGCGGTCGTCGTCGCGAAGAACAGCACGCCCGTGACGTTGATCGAGTACCCCAGCGGAGCGTCCTTGTAGGCCGCGATCAGGAAGTTCCCCAGTGCCGGGAGCACGTTGGGGATGGCCTGCGGGAGCACGACCTGGCTCCAGGTCGCCACGGGGCCGAGGTTCATGGCGGTGGCCGCTTCCCACTGGCCCTTGGGCACGGAGTCGATGCCGGCGCGGTACGCCTCGGAGCAGTAGGTGCCGTAGTGGAACCCCAGCGCGATGATCAGCGTCGCGAGCGACGACCACACGCGCAACGGTTCCGGGATCCAGGAGATGCGCGGCAGACCGTAGAACAGGAAGAACAGCTGCACGAGCAGCGGGGTCGACCGCACGAACTCGATGAAGAACGCGGTCGGCCACCGGATGAGCCGGACCCCCGAGCGGCGCAGCAGGGCCAGGACCAGACCGATCACGATCGCCAGTGCGAACCCGCCGATCGTGGCCTGGGTGGTCACCCACAGCGCCCGCAGGAAGTCGGGGGTGTAGTCCCAGACGAAGCTCCAGTCGAAGGTGGTGTCGGGATCCCGGGTCCCCCGGGTCTCGAAGCTGGCCGAGCCACCGCCGTACAGCCACACGATCGCGACGGAGGCGAGGAACAGCACCAGCGCCAACCCGCCGCCGGGGGTGACCCGGATCCCACCGATCCGCACGCTCGGCGGACCGTCGGGTTCGGTGGACAGCTGATCGGGCTCGGACGGGGTGTTCGCGTCGACGCTCATCGACCGCCCTCCTCGTCGTCGGGTCCGGGTGCCGGGCCGGTGGCGGACCCACCCCCGTCGTGCGCGGCCGTCATGGCTGCGTCGGCTCCGGGCTCCGCGGCGTCCAGCGCGACCGCGCGGCGGCCGGTACGCGGCCGGTAGGTCCTCGCGGTGATCCGCTCGGCGACCCGGAAGATCAGCGCCACGATCTGCGAGAGGATGAAGTAGATGATCAGGCCGTTGAGGAACAGACCGGGGACGTCGATCGGCACCTCCATCTGCGTGCGGGCGTTGCGCAGGATCTGCATGGACGCGGTCAGGTCCCGCAGGCCGATCAGCGACACCAACGCCGTGCCCTTCAGGATCTCGATGGTGAGGTTGCCCAGCGGCGGCAGGATGATCGGCAGCGCCTGCGGAAGCACGACGTGGCGCACGCGCTGGGCCGCGGTCAGGTTCAACGCGATCGTCGCCTCGTGCTGGCCCTTGGGCACCGACAGCACGGCACCACGCACGATCTCCGCCCCGTACCCGCCCATGTTCGCACCGAGCGCGATGACCGACATCAGCACGCGGCTGGGCTGGCCGATGTCGAGCAGGATCGGCAGCGCGAACACGAACCAGAACAGCAGCACGATCGAGGACACACCGCGGAACAACTCGACGTAGGCGAGGGCGAAGCCACGCAGGAAGCGCTTCTCCGACAGCCGCATCAGCCCGAAGACGACCGACAGGACGACCCCGAGCCCGAAGGAGTACAGCAGCAGCGTGATCGTGGTCTGGGTGCCGACCCACAGACTGCGGTACTGGCCCGGCGTGAGGATCAGCTCTTCCATACGGGCTCCCGCGTCGGTCGGGTCGGTCACGTCGGTCGGTCACGTGCGTCGGTCCGGCGCTGACCATCGAAGTCGACGCGCCCCGCCGGGTCGAGCATCCCGGCCGAACCGCGGCCGAGATGTCATGCGCCGGGTCCGGTGGACAACGCGGTCAGCGTTCCCACCGGACCCGGATGCTGCATCAGGATCCCACTCAGCCGGCGAGGTCCTCGACGGTGAGCGTCTCGGCGAGCTCGACGTCCTCGGCGGCGAAGCCGAAGCCGGTGGTGATCTCCAGCACGGTGCCGTCGGCCTGCAGTTCGCTGAGCACGTCGTTGAACGCGTCGCGGAACTCCTGGTCGTCGAACGCGAATGCGCCACAACCGAGGACCTCTTCACCGTCCTCGTCGACCGGCAGGAAGAACTCGGTCGCCTCGATCTCCGGGTTGGCCTCGGTCTGCTCGACCACGGTCAGCGAGGTCCCGCCGACGGCGTCGACGCGACCGGCGATCAGCGCCTCGTACTGGGCGTTGACGTCGGCGAACAGCTCGATCTGGTCCGAGGGGATGCCGGCGTCATTGGCGTAGTCCTCATCGACGGCGCCCGAGAGCACGGCCAGGGTGGCCCCCGACTCGGTCACCGAGTCGAAGTCCGTCAGGTCCATCGGGTTGCCCTCCGGGACCGCCATCGCGTAGGTCACGCAGTAGTCCGGGTCGGCGAAGATGACCTGCTCCGCGCGGTCCGGGGTGATGAACATCCCGGCCGAGATGAGGTCGAACTGACCGGCCTGCAGACCCGGGATCAGCGCACCGAAGTCCACGATCTCCGCGTCGACATCGGTGATGCCGAGCTCCTCGAGCACCAGGTAGGCGATCTCCGGTGCCTGGCCGGTGACGTTGCCGTCCTCGTCCTCGAAGGCGTAGGGCACCTCGTTGGCGATACCGATGGTCGCGCTGCCGGCGGCCTGCAGCTCACCGAGCAGCCCGTCGGCGTCGCCGGCGGCCTCCTCGTCGTCCTCGGTGGCCTCGTCGCCGTCGTCGGGCTCCTCCTCGACGGGCTCGTCGACCGGATCGTCGATCGGGTCCGCGTCGTCGACCTCGTCGACGCCGCAGGCTGCGGCGAGCAGCGCCAGGCTGCTCACGGCTGCGGCGATCCGCCAGCCCCTTCTCGTCTGTCGCGTACGCATGGTGTTCCTCTCATTGGCTTGATGGTCGACACCGGGCGGTCGTCGTTGGTCATGACCGGCCCCACGTCGATGCCGGTCCGATGCAGGCTCGTTGCCTCCCGCAAACCGGACCGGCCGGTGCTTACGACTGCGAACGTAGGGAGGCACCCGCGGTGTGTCCATTCTGTATGCAGTCTGAACACAGCCTGAGTACAGTCCCGGGACGCGACCCCAGGAGAGGCACAGATGGCAGCCGGTGTGTCGCGGCCGTCCACCGACGGCATCTACCTCGTGATGCGCGAGCGGATCTGCCTGCTCGATCTGGAGCCGGGCTCCCGGCTCACCGAGGAGGCGCTCGCGGCCGAGTTCGGGGTGAGCCGGACCCCGATCCGCCAGGTCCTCGAACGCCTCCAACACCAGGGACTGGTGCAGCAGCGGCCCGGTTCCGGGGCGAGCGTCGCCATCATCGACACCAAGGCGATGCGCGACGTGTGGGCGGTGCGCCTCAAGATGGCGGAGCTGATCGGGGACTTCGTGCGACTGCCCGCCCCCGCTCCCGTGCTCGACCGTCTCGAACGGATCGCGACCGACACCGAGACGGTCCGGACGACCCGCGACGTGCGCGCGCTGGGCGCACTCTACAACGCCTACCATGACACGCTGCTGTCCGTCCTGGCCAACGACACCCTGCGCGAGATCCTCGATCGGCTCTACCACCAGACCGCCCGGGTGTGGCTGCAGTTCCTGCCGGAGATGGATCTCGACGCGGAGATCGACATGATGATCGACGAGATCCGCCAGACCCGCGAGGCGCTGGTGCAACGCACCGGTGCCCAGCTGACCAAGGTCCGCTCGACGCACATGCAGATGCTGTTGAGTCGCTTCAACGAGCACGTCGCCCGCCCGCTGGGCTGACCCGACGCGCGGAACGGGGTACCGGCCATGACCGCGACCGAGACGACCGCGACCACCGCCGACGACGCCTCCGCCCACCACGACCCGATCACCGTGGTCGACGACGAGGCGCTCGCCGCGCTGCAGCGTCGTGTGCTGTGGCTCGGGATCCGCAGCATCGACCACGCCAACCGCGAGCGGGCGTCGGTCGACGGGCTGAAGGTCGGGGGCCACCAGGCCTCGTCGGCGTCGATGGTGTCGATCCTGACGGCGCTGTTCTTCGGCCACCTCACCGCCCACGACCGGGTGGCGGTCAAGCCCCACGCCTCGCCGATCCTGCACGCCGTGCAGTACCTGCTGGACAACCTCGACCGCGACCAGTTGACGACGCTGCGCGCTTTCGGGGGCCTGCAGGCGTATCCGTCGGTGACCAAGGACCCCTTCGAGGTCGACTTCTCCACCGGGTCGGTCGGGCTCGGGGCGGTCGCGCCGCTGTTTGCCGCGGTCACCCGGCGCTACGTCGAGTCGCACTTCGGGCCCCGGCCCGATGCACGGTTCATCGCGCTGCTCGGCGACGCCGAACTCGACGAGGGCAACGTCTGGGAGGCACTGACCGACCCGATCGCCCAGGACGGGCTGGGCAACGTCACCTGGATCGTGGACCTCAACCGCCAGAGCCTCGACCGGGTCGTGCCCGGCGTGAAGGCCGGGCGGTTGAAGCAGATGTTCGCCGCGAACAACTGGCAGGTGGTCGAGGCCAAGTACGGCCGCCGGCTGACCGCGGCGATGGAGGCCCCCGGCGGTGATGCGCTGCGTCACCACATCGACGCCATGCCCAACGAGCGCTACCAACGCTCGCTCGCGCTCCAGGGCCACGAACTGCGGGACTTCTTCCTCGCCGGGGCCGACCCAGCCGTCACCCGCGCGCTCGCCGAGGTGTCCGACGACCACCTCGGTGCGGTGGTGCACGATCTCGGGGGCCACGACCTGCTCACCCTGCGCGACGCCTACCAGCAGGCCGACGCCGACCCGCAGCGCCCGGCGGTGGTGTTCGCCTACACGATCAAGGGCTGGGGACTGCCGATCGCCGGTGACCCGCTGAACCACGCGGCCCTGCTCACCGGTGACCAGATCGACGTGCTGCGCGCCCGCGACGCCGACCCGGACGACGAATGGGCCGGATTCGACCCCGACAGCCCCGAGGCAGCGATCATCGACACCGCGCGCGACCGGTTGCGACGCGATGTGGGCGACACGGATCATCCGGCGTCGGGCCCGCTGGCGGTGACCGTGCCGGACGCGACCGGCCCGAGGCCGAGCAAGCCGGTCTCCACCCAGGCGTCGTTCGGTCGGCTGGTTGCCCGGCTCGGCCGCGACGAGGACCTGCGGGCCCGGATGGTCACCACCTCCCCGGACGTCGCGGTGTCGACCGGCCTGGCCGGCTGGATCAACACCGTCGGGGTGTTCCACCACGGCCGGACCAGCGAGCCGCTGGAGCACGGACTGCTGCGCTGGGAGGAGAGTGCCGACGGTCAGCACATCGAACTCGGCATCTCCGAGATGAACCTGTTCAGCATGCTCGGGCAGCTCGGCGACGCGGGCCGCCTGCACGGCGAGCGGCTGCTGCCCATCGGCACGCTCTACGACCCATTCATCGCGCGCGGACTCGATGCGCTGATCTACGCGCTCTACGGCGGTGCGCGGTTCCTGTTCGCCGGCACCCCCTCGGGGGTGACCCTGAGCCCGGAGGGTGGCGCCCACCAGTCCAGCGTGACCCCGTCGCTGGGCCTGGAACTCCCGAACCTGGTGACCATGGAGCCCGCCTACGTCGGCGCGCTGGACTGGCTGCTGTGCGACGCCGTCGCCCGCCTGGCGCGTGACGACGACCCGGACGCCTTCTACCTGCGGCTGACCACCCGGGAACTGGACCAGGAGCCGTTCGAGCGCGCCATCGCCCGGGACGGCGAGGACGCGATCCGGGCCGACGTGCTGGCCGGGGCCTACCGGCTGCGCCGCAGTGGACACGCGGGACCGGCGGTGACCCTGTGCGCCAGCGGGGCGGTCATGCCCGAGGTGCTCGCGGCTGCGGCGGCCCTCGACGACGAGGGGGTCGCCGCGCACGTCGTCGACGTCACCTCGGTCGATCGCCTCTACCGTGGCTGGCGGTCGCGGCTCACCGGTGCGATGCGCCACGCGCGCCGACCCCGACGCGACCACCACCTCAACCGGGTGCTCGGGGGCCGATCCGGCCCGCTGGTCACCGTGCACGACGCCTCGCCGCACGCGCTGGCCTTCCTCGGTGCCGCAGTCGGTCGGGCAGTCGTCCCACTCGGGGTCGACGCGTTCGGACAGTCCGGCACGATCCCCGAGCTCTACGCCCACCACGGCCTCGATACCGGTTCGATCGTGAATGCGGCGCTGATCGCCCTCGACCTCGACACCGATCCCGACGCCGATCCGACCGACCACCACGCGGAGTAGCCCATGCCGACCGACGATCGCTACCGCCCCGGACGCGCCCACACCTCCCGCACCTTCCCGGTCATCCCACCGATCTACCAGACCACGACCTTCGAGCTCGACGACACGGCCTACAAGGACATCCAGGGCACCGGCGGCCTGAACGAGACGTGGTACTCCCGCTTCTCCAATCCGACCGTCGATGCGGCGGCCGCGGAGATCGCCCGGTTCCACGGTGCCGAGCGCAGCCTGATGACCGCCAGCGGCATGGCCGCCATCGCGACCACGCTGCTCAGTCTGCTGCGCACCGGGGACACGCTGGTCGCCTCCCGCCAGGTCTACGGTGACACCGGCGACCTGATCGAACGGGACCTGCCCGGGCTGGGGATCAAGGTGGTCCGCGTCGACGCCTTCGACACCGACGGCTGGATCCGGGCCATCGAGCGGCACCGCCCGACCGTCGTGTACGGCGAGACACTCTCGAACCCGCAGCTGCGGCTGCTGGACATCCCCGCGGTCGCCGTCGCGGCCCATGCCGCCGGGGCCCGGCTGGTGATCGACAACACCTTCGCCACACCGCACTGCACCCGGCCACTCGAACTCGGGGCGGACGTGGTCGTGGAGTCGGCGACGAAGTTCCTGGCCGGCCACTCGGATGTCGTCGCCGGAGTCGTCAGTGTCGACGACATCGACCTCGCGGAGACGATCAAGCGCCGGATCATCACCTTCGGCGGGTCGCTGGACGCCCACGCCGCGTTCCTCGTCTGGCGTGGGACCCGGACGTTCCGGATCCGGATGGAGGAGTCGTGCCGGGTCGCGGCCGCGCTGGCCGACCGGCTCGCCGATCAGGACGACGTGATCGGGGTGATCCATCCCAGCCGCACCGACCACCCGGACGCGGACGGCGTCGTGGACCGGGTCATGGTGCATGCCCACGGCGCGATGCTCACGCTGGTGATCGACGGCGGCGACGAGCGCGCCCTGAAGCTGGTCCGCCATCTGCAGGTCGCGGTCGAGGCCACCAGCCTCGGTGGGGTCGAGACCCTGGCGAGCCTGCCGTTCAACTCCTCGCACTTCAACATGAGCCCCGACGAACGCATCGAGGCCGGCATCCTGCCCGGCATGGTGCGGCTCGCCATCGGCCTGGAGGGTGAGGACGTGCTGTTCGACGACCTCGTCGGGGCCCTGCACGCCAGCGTCTGACCGGCGTGCGCCTGCACGGCGACGGCCCACCGGCGGCTCCTCGGGACGACCGGCACCGCTACGGTGCCGAACGGAGCACCGCCACGCAGGTGCTCCGGCAACGACTGCACTGCACGCCGTCCTCAAGAACGCGCGGCAGCGGCCGACAGGAATGGAGACCGGCCCTTCGGGCGGCGTGCCCTGCTGCCGGCGGACCGTCCGGCTCCACCCTGCCTCGGCCACCGGACCCGTGCGGTCCGACGCCCGGCTGCCGGCTCGATCCGCCGCTCGACGACCGCCGAGCGTCAGCCCGGTCGGCCCTGAAGGGGGTGCACCATGACAGCAGCTGCGGCGACGGATGTCGATCAGGGTTCGCCGCTGAGCGCTGCCCAGGGACTGGTGCGGTCGGTGTTCGACGCGTGGGAGTCCCATGTCGCCGTCCTGGCCACCGACGGCACGATCGAGATGGTCAACCAGGCGTGGGAGCGCTTCGCGGCCGACAACGGCGGCGCGTCGGACGCGGTCGGGGTCGGCGTCGACTACTTCGCGGTCTGTGCGCGTGCGGCGGTGACCGATGCGTCGGCGGCGGCGACCCTGCAGGGCCTGCGCCGGGTGCTCGCCGGAGATCTGCCGGAGTACGTCGTCGAGTATCCCTGCCAGGCCCCGGACGAGCAGCGGTGGTCCGGCTCCGTGCCCGGCGGATGACGGTGGCGGACGAGACCCGGCTGCTGGTCGTGCACGACGACGTCACCGACCGCACCCAACTACAGCACGACGTGCGCGCCCAATCGCTGCTGCTGGATCAGATCGATGCCGCGGTCATCGCCACCGATCTCGCGGGCAGGATCGAGTTGTGGAGTCGGGCCGCCGAGCACCTCTACGACTGGTCGGCCGATGAGGCCGTCGGCCGTCTCCTCCACGAACTGCTCGTGCCGGTGGACGCTGACGGCGTGGCGCACGACCTCGTCGAAGCCGTGACCGCCACCGGAGCCTGGGAAGGCGAGCTGACGGTCGATCGGGCCGACGGCTCGACCTTCCCGGCGCATGTCCGGGCCGCACACGTGCACGACGAGGCAGATGCACCCACCGGGATCGTCGTCGTCAGCCTGGACCTGTCGGTGCGGGTGGCCATGCAGGAACAGCTGGGCCGCTCCAACCGGGAACTCAAGGCGATCACCGACAGCATCGGTGACGGGCTGTGCGTGCTCGACGCCGATGGACGCATCACCTACGTCAACCCGCGCGGCCAACGGCTGCTCGACGTGTATGTCACCGAAGCGCTCGGCGTGCGTCTGACCACGTGGCTGAGCGAGGGCACGCAGTCCGGATCGGATGGGCTGATCGCGATCGATCCGGACCATCCGGTGGAGTCGCTGGTGTCGCGGGCGGATGGTTCGACGGTGCCGGTGGAGTACGTCGCCACCCCGCTGGTCGGCATCAACGACCACGAACCGGGCGGCTGGGTCGTGGTCTTCCGCGACATCACCGAACGTCGCGCCCGCGAGGGCAGGATCGCCGAGCAGGTCGATCAGGCCATGTGGCTCGGTCGGATCCGCCAGGCGTTGGACACCGACGGGTTCGTGCTCTACGCCCAACCGATCTTCGATGTGCGGACCGGCGAAGCCGTGCAGCACGAGCTGCTCATCCGGATGCGTGATCCGGACGACCCGGACGCGATCATCCCGCCCGGGAAGTTCCTGCCCGTGGCGGAGGAACTCGGCCTCGCCCCGGCCATCGACCGGTGGGTGCTGCTGCACGGGCTGCGTCTGGCCGCGACCGGCATGCCGGTCCAGATCAACCTGTCCGCCACGTCGCTGGACGACCCCACGCTGCCGCATCTGCTCGAGCAGCTGCTCGACGAGACCGGTGCCGATCCGGCGACCATCATCTTCGAGATCACCGAGACCGCCCTGCTCAACAGCGACGTACAAGCCGCCCGTTTCGCGGTGAAGGTCCATGAACTCGGCTGCCGTCTGGCGCTGGACGACTTCGGCACCGGTTACGGCGGGTTCACCTACCTCAAGCAGCTGCCCATCGACGAGCTCAAGATCGACATCGAGTTCGTCCGTGACGCGACCACCAACCCCGCCAGCCGCCACGTCATCGACGCGGTGGTGAGCCTCGCGCGCGCCTTCGGGCTGCACACCGTGGGCGAGGGCGTCGAGGACCAGGCCACCCTCGACATCCTCAGGCACCTGCAGGTGGACTACGCCCAGGGCTACCACCTCGGCCGCCCCGCACCGATCGACGGCCCGACCGCGCGCCCCTGACCAGGGCAGCGACCGGGCCGTGCCGACCGACCCGATCGATGCCGGTGCCGGTGCCGGGTCACGGGCGGGCACGCCTTGCCACTCCAACCGGACGGGCCTCCCTCCTTCCGGGCAGCGACGCCGATGGGCGGACCGCGCCGCGATGTGCGAGCGTGGATGTCATGGGCACCCTGCGTCCGTCGCGCTTCCGGTCGTCGACACCCTCTGGTCGACGACCCGAGGTCGTCGACACGCTCCGTGGTGTGGTGCGCCCCGGCATCCACGCGTTGATCGCTGCCGTCGTGGGCGTCGTGATCGCGCTCGGCACCCTGCAGCTCGATGCGTTCGCCGGGTTGCAGCTGCCCGTGATGGTCGCGAACACGCGCGCCGTCGTCGCGGGGCTCGTCACCGCCCTGGTCACGATCGCGCTGTTCTCGATCTGGATGCGCTCGGTCGTGGCCGGTCTCGCCAGTGGGCAGGTCTCGGCGCGGATCGTGGCCGAGTACCTCGATGACGATCTGCAGTGGGAGCTGATCACGGGCATGTCGGCCGCGTTCACGTTCACCTCGACGGTGCTTCTCCACCTGCCGGCGGACGACACCGCCGGTGTCCCCGCCGTCTCGGTCATCCTGGCGGTCTGCACGGTGATCCTGGGGTTGGTGATGGTGATGGGCGCGCTTCGCAGCGGCGTGCAGGGCCTCGCGCCGACACGGCTCGCCGCGTCGTTGGCAGCGCGGGCCCGTGCGGCCGTCCACAACGATCCGGCTCCCGACGGCACCTGGGCCGAGGACCCGTGGTACGGCGAACCCCTCCCCGAGGTGGCGGCGAGCATCGGCTCGGAGCACACCGGCTGGGTTCGCAGCATCGACCACCGCGCCATGTTGGCGGTCCTGCCCCCGCACAGCCGGCTGGGCCTCCACGTCGACGTGGGTTCGTTCGTCGCCGACGGCGACCGGCTCGCGAGCGGCGATGCCGCGCTGTCCGACGACGACCTCGACACCGTCCGTGACGCGATCGAGTTGACCGACGTCCGCGACCCGGGCGACGACGTCGGCTTCGTACTGCAGCAGCTGGGTGATCTGGCCCAGCAGGCCTTCGGAGCGGCCGGGGACAGCTCCCTGGCCGAAGAGGGACTGCTCCACATCCGCGCCATCCTCGGTCAGCTCATCGAGACCGGTGTCCCCTCCGGCCACGCGGTCGGAGCCGAGGGTCGCGCGGTCATCGCCCTCGAGCGACGAACGGTGTCCGACCATCTGTTCAACACCCTCGAGCCCCTGGTCCATGCGAGCCGCCAGGGGAGTCCCATCGCACGGCGACAGGTCGCCACCACCATCCGGCAGCTGCAGCGTCGACTGACCGCTGATCCGGGGCCGGGGACCTCGCTCACCGAACTCCTCCGACTGCTGGACCACGGGCCGGCGACGAGCGGGCCGGCGACGTGCGGTCCGGCTCCGGCGGCGACGAGCGCGACGGGCGTCGTCGTGTTGTTCACCGCACAGGCCGTGGTGGCGGTCCTGCGGCGTCATGGGCTGCTCGGCGGACTGGTCGACAACGCCCCGCTGCTGCTGATGGACAGCGGCGGGGTCCTGGAGGAAAACCTGGCGGCGGCACGGCTGACCCCGGCCGACCTCCGGGCCAAACTCCGCGAGGCGAACGTCGTCGACCCGGCGCGGGTCCACGCCGTCGTCTTCGAGACGACCGGCGACGTCAGCGTGCTCCACGGTGGCGACCGCTTCGACCCCGACCTGCTGCGTGGTGTGCGCCGCCGACTGCCGGACGACGGGTCGGCGACACCCGAACGCGGATGACCGCTCGCGGATGACCGAACGTCGGGGGAACCCCGTCCACGCGTCGGTGGTGCGCGCGCACCCACCACCCCAACGTGCCTGCGGACTTCGTGACACCTCGAGCCGGAACGACCGGCGATCGCGGAAGGGACGATCCATGGACGACCGGACGCACACGCCAGAGCCGGACCGCGGCGTGCGCCTGCTCGAGCGCTACGCCGACCGGAGCCGACCGCCCACACCCCGGGTGTACGCGGTGACCGGGGTCGCCCTGGGCGTCGCGATCGCCCTGTTCGGGATCCTGCCCGGTGCCTGGGGGGCGATGGTCGTGGCCGTGGTCGCCGCCGTCGGGGTTGGCTACGACCGGTGGCTGCTCCGACGCCACGACATCCCGAGTTTCCGCCACCTGCCGGCTTCCCTGCGGCGCGAGCAGCAGGCGCTCGTCGCTGCGGCCGTCGTGGGTTTGGCACCACTGCTGCTCACACCCGTCGTGACCGCTCTCGAGCTCCAGGCAGGAGCGATCACCTCAGGGATCGTCGTCGGGCTGCTCCTCGCCATCGGTGGACCGATCGTCGATCGGCGCGCCCGGGCGTCGGCGGCCGATCTCCTCGACGACGAGCCCGACCATGATCCGCGCCGAGGGCGGGGAACTCCGGGAGACCGACCAGGATCGGGACACTGACCGCCACGTCGACGCAGCCGGCGTGGTCGCGGGGCTAACCGCCCGGCGACTGGCCGTCCCGCCGGTCGCCTGATCGGTGTCGCCACCGCTGATGCAGGACGAATGCCGTCGCTCCGCAGAGGACGGCCCCGCCGAGGCAGGTCAACGCCGCCACCTGTGGCGCGATCGACACCATCGATCGCGACGTCCCGTTCGTGGCCAGCAGCCATCCCGCTGTTGCAACGAACAACGCCGCAACGGCCATCGCGGCGACGGCTCCCCGGGCGAAGACCTTCCAGGCCGGCAGACCGACCTGCTGGGGCACGGCCACGTAGAGCCAGCAGGCGGCCGGCCAGAGCAGTGAGGTCGCGGCGATCAGGACGACGCCGGCATCCACCGATCCGAATGCCATCATCTGCACGTCCTCCTCGCTCGCGTGCCTTCCACCGTGCACGACCGGCTCGGCGCGGGTGGTGCCGTCTCCCGATCGGACGTCGGTGGTCCACCGCGTGCCTGCGACCGTTCAACCCCAGTCGCGGTAGCTGGCCGGGGCGCGCCAGGCGACCAGCGCTTCGGCCGGCCAGGTGAGCACCAGCAGGGCCAGTCCGGCGACGGGAACGGCGAACGCGGTCGCGAGCCCGATGATCGACACGACGGTGCTGGCACCCCACCCGGCGAGCAGCCACGGGTACAGGCCCGCGGGCAGGGGCCGGCGCCAGGCATCGACCGCGTTGGCGCGGGCGAGCAGCAGCAGATGCAGGATGGCGACGAGGCTGAGCAGTGCGAGGTAGGGCACGACGGATCCGCGCAGGGTGGGGGCGCGACCGAGCAGGCTGGTGGGGAACGGGATGAGCGCGACCGCGCCGAGCAGGACCAGGTTGAGCACGATGAGGCCGGGCTCCAACCGCTCCAGGTTGGCCAGGAACCGGTGGTGGATCCACCAGAAGTGCGCGATGACCGCGAAGCTGAGCACGAACGCGATCAGCGGACCGGACTGGTCGACCAGGACACCGTCGAACCGGTCGAGCGACACGACCGAGGCGTCGAGGGTGAACACCAGCAGGGTGAGCGCGATCGCGAACAGGGCGTCGCTGAGGTTGACGACCCGGGCGAACTCCAGGGTGTCGCGGGCGTGGCCCGCAGGCCCGTCACCGGGCGGCGTGGGCCCCGTCACCGACGCTCGTCCCCGGTGTCGCTGTCCGCGGGCCGGTCGGTGCCGCGAGCCGGTGGTGCCGTCGCCGGGGCGTGGTCCGCGTCGCTGCGGTCTCGGGAGGGCCGGAGCAGCACCACCACCCCGATGAGGATCAGCAGAGCGGGCACGACGTACATGCCGATGTCGCGGATCCCGGCGATCTCGGCAGCACCGAGGAAGGTGAGGATGCCACCGGGGATCAGCGGCCACCGGGCCGTGTCGACCTCGCCCGACAGCCGGTCGATGACGGTGATCGCGACGAATCCGAGTCCGACACCCACCGTGGCCGCCTGGCTCGGGCCGCCCTGCGACGCGACGATGAGCCCGGCCCCGAGGCCGGTCAGGATCCCGCCGGGGATCAGCAGTCCGTACGCACGGGTGGCGAGGTAGGCGACGATGAACGCGAGCCCCACACCGGGCACCACGACGACCGCGTCCACGTCGGTGGTCGCGGCCAGGGCCCACAGCAGCCCACCCGCGATGAGCAACAGGCCGAGGATCTTCCGGGGGTCACGCACGGGGCCGTCTCCTGCGGTCGGTCGGCGTGCGTCGGTGCCGGGCACCGACGATACGTCGGGAGTGGCTCGGTCGTCAGTGGTTCGCTCGTGATGGGTGGTCCGGGGATGATGGGTGTTCAACGTGTCACCTCGTCGGCGATGGCGCGGAAGACCGCGATGGATTCGTGGTCGCGCTCGTCGAAGCCGCCGTCGATGCTCGACTTGGCGATGACCACCCGGTTGACCGGATCGACGTAGACGTACTGGCCCCAGACCCCGATCGCGGTGAACTCGTCGTTGACGCGGCCCTCCGGGATCCACCACTGGTAGCCGTACCCGAAGGTCCAGGACGAGGCCGGGTTGTCGCCGGGTTCGAGGTGCGGTGCCTCGGGATCGGTGGATGCCTCGACCCACCCGGCCGGCAGGACCTGGCGACCGTCCCGGACGCCGTCGTCGAGGTAGAGCCGGCCGAAGCGGGCGTAGTCACGCAGTTGGGCGTTGACACAGCAGAACCCGATCTCCGCATCCGTGCGATCGGTGCTCCAGAACGCATCACCCTCCATGCCGGCGGGCTGCCACAGCTCGTCCTGCACGTAGGCGGCGATCGGTCGGTCCGTCGCCGCCGCGACGACCGCGGCCAGTACCCCGGAGTCCGAGCTGATGTAGTCGTTGTAGGTCCCGGGTTCGCGGCTGCGTTCGAGGTCGGCGTAGTAGTCCAGCATCGGCTCACCGAACCCCATCGACCGCGCGAAGATCAGGTTCACGTCCGCGAACGTCGAGTCGTAGCCCTCGTCGAAGTCCACCCCGCTGGACATCGTCAACAGATCCCGCACCGTGACCCCGTCGTACCCCGACCCGGCCAACGCCGGGACGTGGGTCACCACCTCGTCGTCGACACCGTCGAGGTGGCCGTCCTCGATCGCGATCCCGACCGCCGCGGACAGCAACGACTTGGCCATCGACCACGACGTCGCCCGCGAGTCCGCGTCGTTGCCCCGCCGGTACTCCTCGTGCACGATCGTGTCGTCGTGCACCACGACCAGGCCGGTGGTCTCCGTGCGCTCCAGGAAGGACTCGAGGTCGTGCTCCTCGCCCTCGAAGGGGTAGCTCGACGGCAGGTCGCGGTCGCCCTGTTCGAACGCCCACACGTCCTCGCCCGCGACGATGTCGCTGCTCGGGAAGATGTCGTCCATCGACCGGAAGTTCTCCGCCCGATGATCATCGGCGAACAGGGTGAAGAACACGCCGTACTCGGTGGTCAGCACGTAGCGGTACCCGACGTACAGGGCGACGACCAGCACCAACAGCGTGACGCCGACGATCGTCGCCCACCGCGGCACCCCGCGACGCTCACGTCGTGGTGCTGCCCCCGGCGCGGAACCGTCGAGGCCTGTCTGCGTGGTGGTGTCCGTCATGTCGTTCGTCCATCGGTCCGTGGTGGTACGTCGATCGGGATCCAGGCATCACGGGCCTGGCCGGCGGGTCGTGTGGTCGGTGCGGTGGCGGGCCGAGTCGACCCAGCGGTCTCAGCACGGCAGGTCGGTTGCCGCGCCGTCGTCGGCACGTGCCTGACGACGCCGGTCGAGCCGAGTGCCGATCACGACGAACGCCCCGCTGACGACGACCAGGCCGGCACCGAACGCGGCCGCCGCGGCGGCGTTGCCGTCGAAGGCGGCGTAGAGCGTCTCACCGACCCCGATGCCCAACCAGAACAGCAGGACGCCGGCGGCGACCGCGAGGAGACCGACCGCGAACGGCAGCTCGAGCACCCGGTGGACCTCGCGGACGGCCGTGAGCGCGCGCTCGTCATCGTGGGTCCGACGGTGACGCCCGAGCCAGGCGGTGATCGCCGCGATCGCCACCAGGGCGACGGCGAAGACGAGCCCGAACCGGGCAGAGCCGTCGTCCCCGGCGAAGGCGCGGTAGGTGGTCCGCCCGACACTGATCCCCAACCAGAACACGACCGCGCCCATCGCGACCGCGAGGAAACCGGCCGCGAACGGGTGGCGCAGGGGCGCAGGGAGGCGGTCGAGGTACCCGCGGACATCGTCGTGCTGACGGCGCTGTTCCGGCATCGTGATGCTCCTGATCGTGGGCCGGTCGACCCCGGTGGTCAGCGAAGTAACTAGCGATAACGTCACAGTCAATAGGCAACCGGGTCAAGGGAGGTCGCCCCGGCAACCGATGGGCCGCGGATCCCGAGGCACACCGGCGGGCAGGGCCGGTGCACCGCGCCCCCCACAGCGCACGAGGCGGCCTCCCGAAGGAGGCCGCCTCTGAACGCCTGCACGTGTGTGGCGGAGGGAGAGGGATTCGAACCCTCGAGAGGTGTGAACCCCTACCCGCTTTCGAGGCGGGCGCACTAGGCCGGACTATGCGATCCCTCCAGGCGCCCGGGCGAACCCGGACGGCGCGGAGCGTACGTGGCCGCCCACCACCTCGGCAACCGGACATCGAGGTGGCACGTGCGCGGACTCAGCGCCGGGCCCGGAACCAGGCGCGCAGCAGCGCCGCCGCCGCCTCGCTGCCGACCCCCCGGGTCACGGCCACCTGATGGTTCAGGCGCGGATCGCGGGGGATGTCGTACAGCGCCCCGACGGCACCGGCCTTCGGGTCGTCGGCCGCGAACACCAGCCGGCCGAGGCGGGCCAGCACGAGTGCCCCGGCGCACATCGCACACGGCTCGAGCGTCACGTACAGGGTGCAGTCGTCCAACCGCCAACGCCCGAGCGCGCGGGACGCGTCACGCAACGCCAGGACCTCGGCGTGCGCCGTGGGATCCCGATCGACCTCCCGACGGTTGTGACCGACGGCGATCGCGACCCCGTCGTGGACCACGATCGCACCGATCGGCACGTCGTCGTGGACCGTGGCCCGCTCGGCCTCGGTCATCGCCCGCTGCATCCACCCGGCATCATCCACGGGACGCACTCTACGAGCCGCGACCCGATCGATGGTCCGGCTACGACGCCCGGGCCGCCTCGCGAGCCAGCAGGGCACGCTTGCGGGTCGTGCCCCAGGCATAGCCGCCGAGCCCACCGGTGGACCGCAGCACCCGGTGGCACGGGATGAGCATCGCGACCGGGTTGCGGCCGATCGCACCCGCCACCGCGCGCACCGCGTCGTCCCGACCCGCCACCTCGGCGACATCGCGGTAGGTCACCACCCGGTCGTCGGGGATGCGCAGCAGCGCCTCCCAGACCTTCAGCTGCAGGTTGGTGCCGATGACCCCGACGGGGAGCCGTTCGGCCGGGCAGCGACCGTCGAACAGCGCGGCGAGGTGGGCGACCGCGCCGTCACCGGCTGTCGGATCGATCCCGAGCGTGGCCCGCGGCCACGTCGCGCGCAGCTGCGCGAGCACGCCGTCGACGGTCTCGTCCGGCGACACGAAGGCCAGGCGCAGCAGACCCCGGTCGGTCGCCGCCACGGCGGCCGGGCCGAGCGGCGTGGCCCGCAGCGTGGCACGGATGGTCAGCCCCGCACCACCGGAGCCGACCTCCCCCGGGGTGACCCCGTCGAGCGTGACGAACAGCTCGTGCAGCCGGCCGGTCGACGACAACCCGACCCGGCCGGTCGTGTCGAGCACCGTGTGCCGCTCCTGCAGCAGCCGCCGGGCGGCGTCGGCGGTCAGCCACCGCAGCAGCCGGGCCGGACTGGTCCCCGCGAACCGCGCGAAGGTGCGCTGCAGGTGCCCCGTGGACACGTGCAGCGTGGCGGCGAGCGCGGCCACGCTCGGCGGCCGCTGGTCGCTGCCACCGGGCCCGTCCCCGTCGAGCATCGCGATGGCGCGGGCGACGAGGTCGTAGTCCTCGAGCCATCGGCGCTGCGCCGTCCCGGTCGCCACCACCCCACCTCCCGCGTCCGCCGGGGCGTCGGTGCCGTCCGGCTCGTCGGTGCAGTCTCGCGTGCCGCCCACCCCGCTGGCGACCCGGTTCGTGACCGGATCCAGCGGCGACCGGCCGCGCTCAGGCGCCGATCTGGAGTTCCTCGATGCTGGTGGGGCCGTAGAAGGCGACCTTGCCGGCTCCTGCGTCGTGCAGCGCATTGCCGACCGCGCGCTTCTCGTCGGCGCGGGCATCGTCGTCGACGTCCTCGGGGAGCGCGACGGTCACCACGTACTGGCCGGCCGCGATGGCCTGCTCGAGCTGCTCGAGTCGCAGCGTCTCCTCGCCCAGGGCCTTCTGCACGGTCCGCAGGGCACTGCGCAGCACGCCACCCTCGTCGCCGTCCGCATCGATGGCCCGGCGGGCGGACTCCCCGCACCAGACCTCGATGCGCTCGCCCGCGACGCCGGAGGCGTCGAGCGCCGCCTCGACGGCGTCCAGCGTCGACGCGTCGGGGGCGATCCCGACGACCCGGTTGGTCGGGTAGACGAGCAGCCCGGGATCGGCATCGCGCGGCGCGTGATCGTCGGTGTGGTCGGCCATGGTGGATGTCCTTGTCGAGAGCCGGTCGGGGGCCGGGCGGGTTCGCGAACCCGGCGGCAGCTGGCAAGCTGCACCCGGCCCGCGAGCCTAGGCCTGCCGACCGGGCCGCTCGTCCGTGCGACCCGTCCACTGTCCGGGGCCCGCACCGACAGCCGTCCGGGCCATCGACGTCGACGAACCACTCACGACCACGTTGGAGATCGCGATGTCCGAGCCCGAGTCCACGATGACCACCCGAGCCGTGGTCGAGCCGGCGTTGGCGACCGACCGCACCCTCGACGTGCTGGTGCAGCTCGACCGCGAACTCGGGCCGATCGACGACGCGGTCCGCGCGATCGTCGGTCTGCGCGCCGAGGCGAACGGCACCGTCGCCCTCATCGACGTCGCGCTGCGTGACGACGGCGTGCTCGTCCCGCCCGCGGACACCCACGGGCTGGTCGTGGTGACCTCCGAGGAGGTCGCCCACGGTGACGACGTCGTGCCGCTCAAGCAGTTGGTGGCGGTGCTGCCCGACGGCCGTGAGGCCGGTGTCTACCGGGTCGCCGAGGCCGACGACCTGCGTTCGTGGCGCACCGACGCCGACCCGGATGACGAGGCTCCGGCCCTGCGTCCGCGCGACGTCGCCTCGAACACCGCCCGGCGGGCGTTCGGCCTGCCCTCGCTGGTGGCCGGGACCATGAGCGTCGAGGAGTTGTGCGCCCGCGCCTGGCTGGTCGCCGTGTCGGCGGAGGCCATCACCCGGTTCGACGCACCCGAGGGCCCGCGCGAGGTCGAGGTCGAGGAGCTCACCGCGGTGGCCGCGGAACCGGTGCTCGGCGATCTGGTGCCGAACGCTGACGCGCCGCTGCCGAGCTGGCCGGAGATCCACCTCGCCGCGGTCGACGGCCGGCTCGAGCTCGGGCCGTTCACCGTGGCCCCCACCCACGCCGCCTGGCTGGACGGCAACGGCCTCGCGCAGGTGCTCGACCGCACCCTGCCACCGATCGAGGAACTGCTCGGGTCGTTGCGGATCGCCGGTGGGGACGACGTGATGGCGTGGGCGATCGACGAACTGCTGCGTCGCGACTGGTACCGGCCGGACTGACCTCGGGTCCTAGGCTGCGCGCCGCCGCCATCCGCCGCCCAAGGCCGCCACCGTGTCCGTCGATCCGCCGTACAGCGACGCCGAGGTACCCGCGTTCTGGCGGGCGCTGGGACGCACCGGCCTCGTCGACGTGCACACGCACTTCATGCCCGACGCGGTGCTGCGCAAGGTGTGGGCGTACTTCGATGCCGTCCCCGGTCCCGCCGGCGAGCCCGGCGGCTGGCCGATCACCTACCGCACCGACGAGTCGACGCGGCTGGGGACGTTGCGCGGGCTCGGGGTGCGCCACTTCACCTCGCTGTTCTATCCCCACAAGCCGGGCATGGCCGCCTGGCTCAACGACTGGGGCACCGCCTTCGCCGCGGCGCACGACGACGTCGTGCACAGCGCGACCTTCTTCCCCGAACCCGACGCGGACCGCTACGTCGCCGAGGCGATCGAGTCCGGTGCCCGCATCTTCAAGGTCCACCTGCAGGTCGGCGCGTACGACCCCCGCGACCCGCTGCTCGCCCCGGTGTGGCGACGGCTGGCCGACGCCGCCATCCCGGTCGTGATCCACGCCGGGTCCGGGCCACTGCCCGGTCCGTTCACCGGGCCCGACCCGGTCGCCGCCGTGCTCGAGGCGCATCCGTCCCTGCATGCCATCTTCGCCCACATGGGTGCTCCCGAGTACGCCGACTTCATGGCGTACGCGGAGCGCTACGAACACGTGCATCTCGACACCACGATGGCGTTCACCCCGTTCATGGAGCGACTCGCGGCGTTCCCCCTCGACCTGTTGCCCCGGCTCGAGGCACTGCGCTCGAAGGTCGTGCTGGGCACCGACTTCCCCAACATCCCCTATCCCTACGCCCGGCAGTTGCAGGCGCTGGTCGAGCTCGGGCTCGGCGACGACTGGCTGCGCGCGGTGTGTGTCGACAACGCCGTGCGGTTGCTGGATCTCGATCCCAGCGCGTTCGCCGTCGCGGACTGACGGCCCAGGGCGCACCGACGGCGGTGGCGGACCGACCTGCGGTGCCACCGGCTGTGGACGACGCACCGGCGCGACGCATGGAGCCCGTAGCCTGCGCGCGATGCCCACCCTCCCCGCCGCCGACTTCCCGGGACCCGACGTGCTCGGGCGCAACGTCGTGGTCGGTCCCGGTGCGCCCACGCCCCGCGGGTACGACCACGCCCCCCGGCTGGTCGTCGACGACGAGGTCCTGGCCACCCCCGCCCACCTCGCCGCGGTCCTGCACGGCCGCTGGCTGCGACGCGAGCGCACCGTGGTCGAACTGGCGGTCGACAACGACGACGCCCGGCGCGACGAGACCACGGACCTCGCGCCGTACGCCTTGCCGGTCGATCACGGCTTCCACCGCGAGCGGCTGCACTTTCTCACCTGGGCGAACAGCTACGACCTGCGCGGCGACACCCCCCGCTGGTGGCACGGGGTGCTGGCCCAGCGGCGGGCCGATGCCGGTGACGCGGCCGGCTCGGGGGACATCACGCTGCCGGACGGTCGGGCGGCCTGGGTGGACGGCGGGCCCCGGGGGCCGTTGGCGACCCCGCTGCCCGCCGCGGTGGCCATGCCGCTCGTACACCGCGAGTCGGTCGGGCTCGGACGGCTGACCGTGCAGGGCGACGCCGCCCCGACCGCGCAGCTGGCACCCGACCAACTGGCGGCGGTGACCCACCGTGCCGGGCCGGCCCGGATCATCGCCCCGGCCGGCTCCGGCAAGACGCGCGTGCTGACCGCGCGGCTGCGGCATCTGATGACCGACCGTCACGTCGAATCGGAGCTGATCACGGCCCTGGCCTACAACACTCGGGCCGCCGGGGAGATGCGCGAACGCACCCGCGACCTCGACGCGTCCATCCGCACGTTGCACTCGCTGGCGCTGTGGATCGGCAACCTCGACGAACGTCGCGAGGTCGTCACCGAACGCGACGTCCGCGCGATCCTCGACGGCCTGGTCCGCACCGCCCGGATCCCCAACACCGATCCGTTCCAGGCCTACCTCGAAGCCCTGGCCGAGGTCCGTCTCGCGCTGCGCGACCCCGAGGAGGTGGAGGCCGCCCGCGGTGACGTCGACGGGTTCGCCGAGGTGTTCGACCGCTACCGCGCCGAGCTCGCGCGCCGGCGGGTCGTCGATTTCGACGAACAGATCTACCGCGCGCTCGAGCTGCTGTTGACGCGGCCCGACATCCGGCGGCGGGTCCAGCGGCTCGGCACCCATCTGCTGGTCGACGAGTTCCAGGACCTCACCCCGGCGTTCCTGCTGCTGGTGCGGCTCGTCGCCGGTCCGTCGATGCAGGTGTTCGCCGTCGGGGACGACGACCAGACCATCTACAGCTACGCGGGGGCGAGCCCGACCCACCTCGTCGACTTCGACCGCTGGTTCCCCGGCGCGTCCCACCATGCCCTGGAGGTCAACTACCGCTGCCCGCCGGACGTCGTCGCGGCTGCGGACCGGCTGCTGTCGCACAACCGGGACCGCGTGCCGAAGACGATCCGGGCCTACACCCCATGACCGACGCCATGACCGAACCCATGCCCGACGCGGCTGCCGACACCGCCGTCACCCCGGGCCTCAGCGTCCACCGGGTCGCCGCGACCGCGGCAGCGGAACGTGCGGTGACGGTCATCGGCCAACGGCTCACCGACCACACGGAGCCCGGCGACGTCGCCGTGCTCGCACGGGTCAACTCAGCCCTGCTGCCGGTGCAGGTCGCGCTGACCCAGGCCGGGATACCCCACACCGGCGCGCTCGATGCCACGGTGCTCGGGCGCACCGGCATCCGCACCGCGCTGGCCTACCTGCGGCTCGGCCTCGATCTGGAACGCATCACCCGTGACGACCTCTTCGACACGATCAACCGACCTGCGCGCAAGGTGAAGTCGGCGGTCCAGCCGCTGCTGGGACGTCGCGGCCGCTTCTCGATCGGGCAGCTCGAACAGGTCCTCGATCAGCTCGACAAGGTCCACCAGGATCGGTTCGGTGACTACCTCGGCGACCTGCGGGCGCTGGAGGCGGCGATCACCGACGGTGCCGACACGGCCGCGTGCCTGGA
>LFIK01000027.1_pt1 | contig 92500 bp, 92 predicted proteins | sample 643401 | NCBI WGS metagenome assembly LFIK01 (sample SAMN03777447, study PRJNA286221) | soda lake metagenome | biome: soda lake; feature: Kulunda steppe; material: water; isolation source: sample T5-Br brine of Lake Tanatar-5 | place: Russia: Kulunda steppe | collected 2010-07
TGATGTTATATTGTTGTTATTGCTTAACTTAATATAACACTATACCGTGACTTATCCGACACTTTTATTCAGTACTTACAGCGATTTATCTTCATTATTTTCCCTGATTAAGAATCGAACTCAGGTTTGTAGGAACCCGGTGCTTCATCGAGGTCACTTTCCGAACGAATGGCGTGCAAAACTCCCATCTCCTCAAGCATTTCAGTCTCTTTCTCTACACTTAACGATTTCTTCGCCTTTGTACGGCTCATTACTCTTCCCGCTCCGTGCGAGCACGATTCAAACGACTCTGTATTGCCCTTCCCCTTAATAATGTAAGAGTAGGCTCCCTGTGACCCGGGAATCATACCCAGCTCTCCTTTCCGGGCTCTTGTTGCACCTTTTCGATGTACAATAACATCCGTACCGTAATGATTTTCCCAAGACGCGAAATTATGCGGTTTATTAATGAAGTCAGAAAATTCTACTGCACCTATTACATCCGAAAATGCACTCTTTACACGCTCCATCATTAATTTTCTGTTGTTAAGGGCAAACTCAATGCAGTAGTTCATTTCATTCAGATAATCGGTGAACTCTTCCGTTTCCTGTGGGAAAAAGGAGAGGTCTTTCGGTGTTTCACTGTTCCACAATTCGTTCAATTTTTTCGCCTTTTTGTTGTAGTGCTTCGCCACAGTGTATCCGATATTTCTAGATCCTGAGTGAATCATAATCCAGATATAGCCATCAGATCCTTTCTGAATCTCAATGAAATGATTTCCGCCACCCAATGTACCAACCTGATGCATAGCACTTTCATACTCCTGCTTTACGATGGGCAGATCACCTTTAATGTCCGGCATCCATTTTTCATCCTGCTTGCTATTATGATGATTATGGCCAACCGGTACCGTATCCCGAATAGTGCCCATCACTTTTTTGAGCCCGTCGGTATCAATTTCTTCCAGGCTGGTCCGCAACGAGCACATACCGCAGCCAATATCCACGCCAACCGCGTTAGGAATAATCGCTTCTTCAGCAGCCAGTACCCCGCCAATTGGCATACCATACCCTCGGTGTGAGTCCGGCATAATGGCAATATGCTTAAAGGCAAAGGGCAGGTTTGCTAAATTTTTTGCCTGCTCTAAAGCGCCCTCTTCAATATCTTCAAGCCAAAGCTTAATGGGTATTTTCTCTGTGGTAATTACGTTTTCCATGATACAATCATAAAATTTGTACCTATTAAAAGCTGTCTTTTTCGATTACAGTTGATTTTTATTCATCAACTTTTGAAATGTGATTTTATCCAATTTACACTCAACATTATCTGTTGATATAACAATGAAACTGTAGGCAAAAATCCATCCGGCCCAGAGAATTATATACCCTAATATTTCAGCTGCTATAATTAAATTAATTCGTTAGAATTTCTTAACTTATTATTTCACATTCTTTAATAAACCATCCGATATTGACTCCATTGAATCATACATATTGGGTTTGGGATGTAGAAGATCAAGAGATTAGTTTTGATACGTTTTTTCTAAATCAATTTGAGCTTAATGGCGCTGACTCTGTTACACCCCTGCTATTTTGGGAAAATTTCATCAGTAAAGGTGATTACACTCTATTTTTAAAAGAGATAAAAGCGCTTTTACGGGAGCCCCAAAAAAACTCATTTTCAATACAGACCGGACTTCAACGCCCGGTAGAGAATTTCAGCTCGGCGGAAATTACGGGTAAGCTACATGGCTCAAAACGAATCGTTGGTCAGATTAAGCTGCTTACCGGTAAGCCGCTTAAAAACGATACCTACCTGATGAAGCTGCTGATGGATCACCTTCCGCACAGTATCTTTTTTAAAGATGAACAAAGCCGTTTTCTGCGAATCAATAAAACTTGTGCTATAAAGTTTGGGCTTAGTAAACCTGAGGAAGCCATCGGTAAAACAGATTTCGATTTTTTTGAAGATGAGCACGCCCGGGTAGCTATGGATGATGAAAAAGAGATCTTAAAAACCGGCCGGCCCATTATCGACAAAGAAGAAAAAGAGGTGTTTTCTGATGAGAATCAAAGCATACGATGGACATCAACCTCTAAGTTCCCGATGTATAATTCTGAAGGGGAGATCATCGGCACGTTTGGAATCACGAAAGATATCACAGAGAAGAAAAATCAACAGGATGAACTGAAAGAGACGATCGATATCATCAGCCACCAGAATAGCCGTTTTCAGAATTTTGCGCACATCGTGTCACACAACCTGAGAAACCATGCCGGAAATATAACCATGATTCTCTCACTTATTGAAACAGCCGACTCTGAAGAGGAGCTGCAGGATTTCATGGACTACCTGGGTACAGCCTCTGACCGGCTGAATGAAACCATTCAGGATTTGAACAATATTGTAGATGCTCAGTACAATACAAACCTGGAGTTTAAACAGCTTAATCTTTTCAAAAACCTCCAAAATGTGAAAGATATTCTCTCATCCGAAATCATGATTCACAACGTAGAGTTTATAGAGTCTGTCCCCAGAGATTTGGAGATTGAGTACAACCCGGCCTACCTGGAGAGTATACTGCTTAATTTAATCTCCAATGCGATCAAGTACAGTCATCCCGACCGTAAACCCGAAATTGAGGTTACGGTAAATCAAGATAATAGTGGCACTATTTTAACCATTTCTGACAACGGAATAGGGCTCGACCTTGAAAAATATGGGAATGATCTATTTGGTATGTATAAAACCTTTCACTCCAATAAAAACTCAAAAGGAATTGGGCTTTACATCACCAAAAATCAGGTTGAAAGCCTTGGCGGCAGAGTAGAAGTTGAGAGCGAGCCGGGTGAAGGAAGCACCTTTACCATCTTTTTTGGTTCCTGAATCTCATTTTTACCGGAGTTATGCGTTTATTTAAATGCATAATACATTTCAATTCTGCCCAAAACCTACAGCTATGAACCGGAATTCAGTTCGCGATTTTCAACCCATTTATAAGAGATGGCAATTCTATCTCTATCTTGGTTTGGGGTTTGCAGGAGTACTTCTATTTCTGTTTTTACTATCGGTGATTGGGCTCCGGTGGGTAAACCCTTCTGCAACAAGTTTTACGCTGCGTGAAAATTGGTCTGAACTTGAATCGGAGCGTTATAATCTCAGGGAATCTTGGATAAACAGCGATGAACTACCCGAACATGTAAAGTGGGCCGTAGTCGCTTCAGAAGACCAGCTATTTTGGGAGCATCGCGGATTTGATATGGAATCTATTCGCGAGGCGTGGGAAGAGAGGCAGGGCGGCGATCGCGTACGCGGGGCAAGTACCATTTCCCAGCAGGTTGCTAAAAACATCTACCTTTCACCGGCCCGATCATTTTTTCGAAAAGGAGTTGAAGCCGGAATCACTGTTCTCATAGAGTTTTTCTGGCCAAAAGAGAGAATTATAGAGGTATATCTGAATATAGCTGAGTTTGGCCCCGGAATCTTTGGCATTGGTAAAGCAGCTGATCAATTCTGGGGCATCAACGGGGCGGAGCTTACTCCTGAAATGTCTGCACGACTTGCTGCTGTACTTCCCAGTCCAAAGCGGATGAGAGCTGAGCCTCCTTCGCCCTTTGCAGAAGAGCGCAGCCTATGGATTCTGCGACAAATGACTCAACTTAGCGGAATTGCTTACTATCAACCGGAAGTTCCTGTTGAAGAGCCGGAAGAGTTTGATGATATCGATCCATATCTTTTACAGGCTGAATTTAACCTGGATCAATATCTCACTTCAGAAGGTCGGGATACAATACCACCTGATAGCAGTGATGGTGAAGAAAAAGTCAGTGATCAGGAGTTAATAGATATAGATTTGCCCGATTCACTTCTCCATATAGACGATCAGGATACAGCTTCAACGGTACCCGATTCAGTGAATTTATTTTAACGTGAGTTCGACATAAGAATCTTGAAAATGATTTTCCCCTTCCCGAAAGCGTTGGGGGTGGTAGCCATGATGAATACAGGCTTCAAACTGAATCTGATGGTAATTTTAAACACCCTTGCCTTCCGAAGCTTCAGAGCAGGCAGGCCTAAATCACTTCATGGGAATCACATTGCTCGGAGTCTCTCCTTGAAAAAGGAGGGGACTTTTTTAATGCCTTTACATTCTTTCTAAATCGAACTCACATTAAATTAATTTTCCAGCAGGCGCCGGTTTCTGGAAATCACGGATTTGGACCTGTTCTTCAGCAGGTCGGTGGCATCCATCAACATCTGTTCATTACCGGGGAAGGGAACTGCGCGGCCTCCAATAATTTTAGCCGTCTCCTCAGAAAGGGCATTCCTATTACCGGTAAACTCCCCATATCGATGCTGAAACACAGCCTCTACAGATGCCGATTCTGTTCGCAAAAGCTGATCGGTTCGCAGGTCGTAAATATCCAGTGATCCGGCTACAAAAGCCGTTTTTTTCTGCTCCGATTCTGTGATCTCTGCCGTAACGATAACCATATTAGGCACCCGGATATCCGTTCCGGTTGAATCCTTTTTCACATTTCCATTACTGTCCAGCTCATAGCGCATGCCATCCTGAATTTCCCTGCTTTCAGAGTAAATTTTACGTTCTACGGTTTCAGGTGAAAAAGCGATCTCAGTAATATTCAGTACCAGAAAATAGTCGTAATCAATATTTTCATTTTCGTATGTGTCAAAGTTTAACCAATGGGTGTTCAGATCTTTAAGCGTGGTTTTCTTCATCTCCACATCAAAAAACTCAGGGAGTACCATTCCCGAATTATTTTCAATAAAATAGAGCGCGTGGTTTATCCCCATTTGATGACTTTCATATAGTTTTTGATCTACATCCTCGAAACCGGGATAGATCCTGGCAGCCCTGTCAAACTCGTAGTAAGCCTGCCGTGCACTCATTTTATCTCCCCGCTCCAGGTAATCAAGTCCGCGTCTATACGAAATCTCCGCTGCCGCCATTTTTGACTCTATTATCTGGCTGTCGTAGTTGTAGAATGTGAATTCGTTGCGGACCTGAGTTGGCAGTCTTCGAATTTTGTTTTGTCTCCAGTTCAGCTGCTCATAAAGTTCGTAAATTTCCACCCAGCTCTCTTCACGACCTTCCAGTTCAAGAAACTCAATACGCTCTTTATCAAACATATTGGCAAGTTCATAAGCCTCCTTTAGAACACCCAGCTCTTTCGAGTTGTTAGGCTTTTTCATCAACTTTTCTGTAGCGCGATCAATGGCCCGGTCGTACTGACCGCGCTCCAGCATCTTTTGTGAAGATGTGCACGAGATAAATAAAAACGAGACGATAAACAGGTAACTTAATTTTTTCATGAACACCACCTTAAATTTCAAATTGCCTTTAGATTACTGAAATCACTCGCAAATGCCAACAATTTGACAGGAAATCAAACATTTATGTTCCCTTGTTAAAACAGTTTAATCTCACTTTTTTTCCGCCCCAATCATCTTGTATATTTGTTTAAAACAAACGAATGATGCAAGATAAGGTTCAGCTTTCCATAATTCTTACCACACATGCCCGTAAGGCGCATTTTAAAGATCTTCTTACCAAAACTACCGAATTTGGAATATCCGGTACTGAGATCATTATCATCAATGATGCGGCCGACATTGAAACATCTCAGTTTATTCATCAGACGCTGAATACGGCAAACAGCGACAGGATTTATCTTTTCGAGCACGACTCTTATATCGGCCGCGGAAACTCTCTTAACGAAGGTCTGATTCAATCTACAGCTCCGTTAATCTGGGCGCCGCTGCAGGCCGACCGTTTAAATGAATCTCTTTTGTCTGAATCAATCAGAAAATTCAAATCTGACCCTGCGGGGATTTGGGTTCTGGATTACTCCCTGCCTCAGTCCACCGAAGAGTGGATTAAAGCCGGTATTGAAGGCGATCTGCCACTGGACAGCTGCCTGGTTTGGAACCGAAGCGTAATCAAAAGTTCTGAACTATTTTTTAATCTGCAGCTTCAAAACCTACACGGTGCAGAGCTCGCCTTACGACTTCATCAGCACAACGCATGGCATCAGACCGATCCGTTTTTTGTAGCTTCAGAAAATCAACCTGTTCACGCATCTGCTTCCGACCTTCGCGAGTTTCTGTTTTCTGCCATTCGCCTTGCAGAAGGTAAGCAGGAGCAACAGGAACTGATTGAACAGCTGAAAAATATCAAATCAGATGAAAGTATCGCTCAATCGGAAGATGACCTTTTGGTAAAAGCCCGTCAGCTTCTCATTCAGGGAGATGCCAATAAATCTCTCGACATCGTTAACAAACTTCTTAAAAAAGAGCCGGATCACTACGAAGCATTCCGAATAAAAATTCAGTCGCTCGAAAAACTTCGACGTCATGTTGAAGCGGCTGAGCTTAAGCACACGCTTCACCAGCTGGAAAAACGCCCGCGGTCGCAGGCAGAGCTGTTCAGGGAAGAATCAAAAAAGTCAGAAAATAGAAAAACCAAGGCACCGGAAAATATCTCCCTGAGTATCGTGATACCGACAACCGGCAGGGGTAAAGGCCTTCTTGAAAATACACTGATTCACCTTGATCAAATTGCCGATCCGGCATTTACCGAATTGATTGTGATCGACAATGCCAGTATTGACGACACGTTTGAGTATCTCCATCAGCTTGAAAAAGAAAACTTCCTCAATATTAATGTAATCACAAACCCCCATAATCGCGGTTTTGGTGCGTCCGTCAACCAGGGTCTGGATGCTGCCAGGGGTGAACACGTTCTGGTAATGCATAATGATTTGCTGCCCGCTGAAGAGTGCATTTCAGAACTGGAAAAGGTTTTTAAAGAGAATAATAATACCGGATTAGCCGCCCCGATAGTGACCACCGGTGACGATACTTCAGACAGACCGGAAGAGGAAGTTTCTGAAGCAGATGTGGTTGATAGTTCATGTTTTATGGTAAAAAATGGATCGGCCATTCGGTTTGATGAAGAGTACCGGCTCTGCCATTTTGATATGGAAGATTTCTGCTTTCAGATATTGGATTCAGAACAAAATATTTACGTTGCCAACAGGGCAAATGCCTCCCATCAGAGTGGAAAAACGCTGGATATGATGGGGTTGAAGCTCGTTCCCCATCTTAAATGGAAAAACCGGAAACGATATTTCGAAAAATGGGACGGTGAACCTCAGTTTTCGATGCCGAATCAGGGACCACATCCCGACCGGTTTGAACTTCTGGGCATGCCGGAAAATCCTCTTGAACCTGAATCGGAATGGATACACATCGTTCAGGATTATCTGACTGACGAGGTTAAAACTGAAATTTTACGTACCGACTGGAATCAACGGGAATTGATGACGATCGTTTCTGCTCTGCTTATAGCCGACGAAAGGGAATTGCTCCGCACACTTGAAGACAGACTGGATGAGCTTGATTTGCCCCCGGCTCTGTTAATTCTTTTTGTACACTACTATTTTGAAAAAAACATCTACTCCCGCTGTAAGCACTATCTCAAAAAAGCCGGAAACTCTCATCCCGTTTTTGACCTGTTCCGTTTAAAAATCCATGTAGCTGATAAAGAGACTGATCTGGCAGCTCCAATTCTTACCAAAATGCTGGATCGATATCCGGCCAGCCCCGACCTTTTCTATCTTGCCGGTGAGCTATATTCACAAACCGGTGACAATGAAGAAGCAGAGTCATTCCGGATAATGGCGGCTCAAATGGATCCCTTTCGATTTTCTCAAGAAGAAGATACCATCGAGTTTACGTTGTAGGTGAGTTTGATATATCTTCCCCTTCGACCTGTCTTCCGAAGCTTCAGCGAAGGGAGAGCCGGGGGATGTCTCCCGTCTGAATACCCCCTTCAAAGGGAGGCGCTATACTCAATCTTCCAATAATCTGAAGTGAATTAATGAAGAAGCCTCCCCTAACAAGGGGCTCCAAGCGCAAGCAACACATGAAACGAAATTTAGAGGGGTGTTTGTTGAACTCTTTAATTATCCAAACATAGGTTAATTATTCAGCCCTTCAATTCAACCAACTGCAGCAACTGGCGTAAATCTTTCACTTTCCTATCCTGGCCGGCCTTGCCATAGCTGTGAATCAGATTGCGAATACATCGTGCAAGAATCTGGATCTCATCCGCTTTTTTAAGATGATCGGGTCGGGGTTCCACCCCATTTTTCTTCAGAAAATAGTAGCACTGGTCATAGCTCACTATCGTACCGCCATCAAACGGATCTATGAGAACACCTTCGCTTGGTGTTTCGTAAAGAATTAAGAAGTGAATAGGCATATTTACACCATAAAACGGGAGGTTAAGCCTTCTGGCCAAAAAGATAACCACAAGCCCCAGCATAATAGGAATTCCCTTACGCCGGTCAATCACCCTGTCCATCATGGAGTTATCCGGGTGATGATAATTTCCTGCATCTCCCCGGAATCTCAGCTCCCGAAATACATACTGTAGTATAATATGCATTTTTTCGCGTAGGGATGGGGTATATGCAACATCAGAACTGATCTGCTGAGCAAGCTTATCCAGTTTTCTGGAATAGTCACCCTCTCTCAGTGTGGGAGTACTAAACTTCGATAGTTTCAGAACAGCTTTTTCCAACTGACGGTGGTTATGAATTCCTTCTTCCATCAAATCCGAAAACTCTTCCATCAACGAACCGATCGTGATGTTATAGATGATGTTGTTGATGAACTCTCTTTCAGACTCCCCGATCGTCTCACTTTTATGCTGATCCAGCAGGGGCACAGCATCTTCGCCAAGCTCTCTCAACCTGCTATGAACACCGCTCTGTACTTCAGGATCGGGATCGTCCAGGAGATAAATCAGTGATTCTATTTCGGATTTTGTTACCATAATTACTTCTGAAATTCAATAAAACACTCACCATAACGGTTAAAACCGCATCATGATTCATCAAAAGATACTGTTCTTTAAACTCAAAGTTTAGTCTGTCAAAATTAAATCGAGCCAGAACGATCTCTCTGTGATTTTTTATATCTTACACGCTTCAAATTTGCACTTAAATAAAGATCATGAACGTAGGTATACCCTCAGAAACAAACCCGCTCAAAAAAGTAATTGTCCATACACCGGGTCACGAAGTATCTCTGGTAAATCCGGTAATTAAAGATGAGCTGCTTTTTGACGACATCATTTTTGAAAGTGACGCAAAACAGGAGCATTTAGACATGCTTAAAATCTTTAAAGCCGCCATGCCCGATGACGGGGAAGTAATAGAAATTTTAGATCTGGCACTTCACTGCTTTAAGGATGAATCTGTACGTGAAGAGTTTATCGAGCTGATGATTAAAGAGCTTCCGTTTGAAAACATTCACACCGTTCAATCTGATCTTAAACAGCTCCCGGCTGAAAAGCTTCTTCAGTTTGTTGTAGAGGGCTCTATACCTCCAAATCGATCGTTTAACTTAAACCCGGCTCCGAACCTTCTCTTTACTCGCGATCTTTCTGCCGTGGTTGGAGATCACATTATTTTGTCGCGTGCTGCGAAAAAAGCCAGAGCTCGGGAATTCCTCTTGATGAATATGATTGTGAAGCATCACCCGATGTTTGAAGAGGTAAAAAATAATACGATCAATATCAGCGGCCACCAATCAATAGAAGGGGGGGATGTTCTGGTAGCGACCGATAAAATAGTCCTGATCGGGATGAGTGAGAGAACTTCATTCAGCGGGCTAATGAGTGTTGCTGAAAAACTGGTTGATTCGGGCGTGGAGCATGTTCTGGCCGTTGATATTCCCAAGCAGCGGTCATCCATGCATCTGGATACCATTTTTACATTTGCAGATAGTAATGAGTGCGTTGTTTTCCCACCTGCTATTGAGGAACAGACAGAAAATGTTGTTGATCTTTTTTCAGCAAACGGTCACGTTCAAACACGTCGATGCGAATCGCTGAAGGGCGCGCTGGAAGAGTTGACGGAACAGGAGTTTAATTTTATCCGTTGCGGTGGAGAAGAACGCATCAATCAGTTCCGCGAGCAGTGGACCGACGGCGCAAACGTCTTTGCATTGGCGCCCGGTGTAATTGTTGGATACGGCCGGAATACCAAAACATTTGCCGAGATGAAAAAGAACGGGTACAAATTAATGGATCAATTCGACTTTATTGATGAGTTCGCTAACAAACCATTCGATCATAAGAAAGAGGGCAAAATTGCGATTAGCTTTCAGGGTCATGAGCTTTGCCGGGGTCGCGGCGGAGCAAGATGTATGACCATGCCGGTTCTAAGATCCAATGCGTAATAATTGCGAATCAAAAACTATCTAAAGGATTAAAATTTGTCATTCCCCCAGCACAACATTCCTCAGGAAGAGAAAACAGATATTGAACCGGTAAAGAAGAATAATCCTTCTCCTTGGACAATTACTAAACACTTTCTGCTGTTTGTAGCTACTTTCTTATGTGTTACATTCGTGGGAATATTCTGGGTAGGCCACACGGCAAATGTTGAGTCTTATTGGGAAATGTGGCCTCAGGGCGCTCTTTTTGCTGTTTTGCTGCTTGCGTTTTTAGGCACTCACGAGTTTGGCCATTATTTTGCGGCTGTTTACCACAACGTAAAAGTTACTCTTCCCTATTTTATTCCAATTCCGCTAGGCATTGGTACGATGGGGGCTGTTATCAAAATTGAAGAGAAAATACGTGATACCAAAAAGCTGTTTGATATCGGTGTTTCCGGTCCGGTTGCCGGTTTTGTGGTCTCTCTTATCATTTTAATTTATGGCTTTTCCACTCTTCCCGATCCATCATACATCGAGAATTTTGCCGGGCACGAAGAGGTGATAGCGCATATACAGGAAACGGGCACTTTTCCGGATGAAGCTCCTGAACCTCAATCTGAAGAAGCTGCCACTATCCTGATTGGAGATACAATTCTCTACACATTTCTGGCCTCTTTTTTCGATAATGTACCCCCGATGTACGAGATGTATCACTATCCGTTTCTTTTTGCCGGTTGGCTGGGGCTATTTTTTACTGCATTAAACCTTACGCCGGTAGGTCAGCTGGACGGCGGACACATTCTCTATTCCCTGATTGGCTACAAAAAGCATCAAACTGTAGCTCGTATCAGCTTTGGATTTATTACTGCTTTAGGAGGTATAGAGGCAATCCCCTTTCTATTTTTATCGATAGAGGAGTGGTTTCCCGGTTATGGCCACTCCGCGCTCTTGATTTGGGCGCTTGCTTTGCTATTCCTAATACGAAAAGGATTTTACGGAGAGCATAAATGGATTGCACCGGTTTGGGGTTTATCTCTCATTATTTCCATTGCATATCTCTATTTTTGGGTAGGAAGTTTCACACAGTCAGGATCATTAATCTGGGTTGTATGGAGCTTCTTTCTCGTATATTTTGTTAAAATTGAACATCCACCTGTTATATTTGAACAACCTCTTTCACCCGGAAGAAGGCGCCTGGGTTGGATCAGCATGGTGATATTTTTGCTCTGCATCAGCCCAACACCAATCTATTTTGTCAATTAAAGAATTAAAACCAATGCTTAAAAAACTGATTACCCTTTTACTTTTAGCCACACTCATATCTTGCGGAAATGGGGAAGGTGATGTTGAAATCGATCCTAATCTCACTCTTTCTGAACAGATTGATCGAATGATTGATCAAAACCGGTACGAAGCGGCTTTGGATCTGCTTCGGGATGAAGATCCGCAAAATCCGGATACGCGATTCTTACTGGAAAAGACCCATCTAAACTACGGTCTTCACAGTATGAATACATTCGATCAAACTGAGATGCGAACGCGCATGAATAATGCCCTGCTTCAGTTTGTTGAAGTGCTGAAGCTTAATCCAGATAATAATATTGCTAGAGAGCAAATTCAGCAGATTATGAGTATCTACTCCACGATACCTGACCGGCAGCCTGAACCTGAAGTTCTGGAAGCTCTCAGGGAAGTCGGTTTCGACTACTGATAACCTGAGTTCGATGATTGAATATTGAATGTTAAAGTCCCCTTTTTAAAGGGGGATATAGGGGGATGTTTATCAGAATGTGTAAAATTTCGATGTACACCCCTCTAAATTTCGTTTCATGTGTCGCTTGCGCTCGGAGCCCCTTGTTAGGGGAGACTTTTTTCTTAGATTATTGGAAAAATCATAAATCGAACTGAGGTTTATTTATACTGTTAACTTTGGTATCAACCCTATTAGCTGATACCTTTAGACGTGAAGAGATCGTTTTAATATTTAAAACAGTAAAAAACTTTGGCTAAAAAAGAATCCAAAAAGAACGCTCCTCCCAAAATTGAGAATCGTAAGGCTCGGCATGACTATCATGTAGATGAAACCTACGAGGCCGGTATTGTACTAAAAGGTACTGAAGTAAAATCGATCCGGGAGGGAAAGGCCAGTCTTAACGAAGCTTTTGCTTTCTTCCGAAATGGAGAATTGTGGCTAAAAAATATGTACATCAAGCCGTATAAGTTTGGTTCATACAGCAACCACGATGAACGGCGAGACAGAAAACTGCTTCTAAAAAAACGCGAAATCAGGGAGATTGATAAGAGTATGCATCAAAAAGGGTTTACCCTGGTGCCGCTAAAACTCTACTTCAAAGGCGGATATGCAAAAGTATTGATGGGACTTGCCCGCGGTAAGAAACAGTACGATAAACGGGAAGACATCAAACAGAAAGATGTTCGTCGTGAACTGGATCGAAAAATCAAAGGAAGTTATAACGTGAACCTTTGAGGTAATTTGCTCGGTTTCGAGAGAATAAGAAAGAGGGGACTTGCTGGTAGCAAATCAATAGTTTTTACATCAAACTCACTTTAACAAAAAAAGGCTGTCAGTGTTAACTAACAGCCTTTTTTTATCTAAAAATTTGGACTCAGCTTAGCCTTCATTTTCGTCATCAAGATGAGCTTCAATTCTGCTTCTCAATTCCTGATCCTGCTGAACGCCCATGTTAATCTGCTGGAAACGCTCCACTGACAGACCGGTCTCTTCAATTTTATCAATCATTTTCTCGTCAGTCTCTGATTGAATTTCCATGAGAGTGGGTTGCAGTGTTTGCAGCTTTGCCATCTCTTCGTCGGTAATATTTACCTGATCAGCCATTTGTGGATTTTGCATGGCCATCATCATCTGCTGAAAACGTTCGAATGAAATATCTTCATCTTCAACAGCTTCAGCCATTTTTTCCTGAGCTTCAACCTGAATAGGGCCTAAATCATTAACTGCAGTTGCAAACATTTCAACTTCTTCGTCACTCACATCACTGCTTGATGGAAGATCCGGCATCTGTTGTTGTTGCTGCTGCACTTGTGCAAAGAGTGATCCTGCTCCAAAAAGGATTGCTACCAGTGCGATGCTTATACTTTTATAAAATTTCATGTAGTGTGTCTGTTATTTATTATTGATTATTCTAGGTCTATAACCTAAAATATTGGTTTTTATTATCTATTTACTCTTCGACCAAAATCTTCTTTTTTCCTTCCAATAACAAAAAAGGCTATCAGATATAATTCTAATAGCCTTTAAAGTTCGTAAAGATTTCCTGTAAGCCGAATTCTGTATCCCGATAAATCGAGACGACAATCATTTATCTAGTCTCCGGATCACTCCGGAGCTCAAGCGTTCTACCCGGCTGTATGGCGACGAGAGACGCACAGCCTGCGTGAACTTGCACCCCGTGAGGTTTACCCTGCCTCCGCGCATCACTGCCGGAGCGGTGAGCTCTTACCTCACCTTTTCACCATCACCACGCCATCGGCGTGGCTGTCTGTTTTCTGTGGCACTGGCTGTCCTCTGTTAAAGAGACCTTCCTGTTAGGAAGCACGGTTCTCGTTGGTGTTCGGACTTTCCTCATCCCGACAAGTCGGGAAGCGATTGTCCGGAAATCTTCACCTTATATCTATATGGTTACAACGTTGATCGTTGCTATAAACGTATAACCACCTAAAATCGTAAGGGAGAGTAAATTAAACTTTAAGCTGTTTTTTCGCTTCTTCAAAGAAGGAGGGATCTACAACAATTCGACCGCTGTTTTCATCAATAATGATCTTATTTTTTCTGCGGACTTCAACCTGTGTTTGAGGGGGAAGGGCCATTCCGTGAGCGGCTCCTCTGTCCATTGCAACAACCGCCATTCCATTGGCAAGTCCATCTCTTAATCGGTTGTAGCTTCGTACGTAGCGACTATCAAGCTCTTCTTCCAGCTCATCACGTTTTTCCAGAAGCTTCTCCTCTTCCTCTTTTGTGCTGGCTACAACCTTGTCCAGGTTTACTTTCTTTTCTTCATGGAGCTCTTCCGTCTCCTTTAACTTCTCTTTGTTTACTTCGAGCTCACCTTCAACCTCTTCCTGTCTCTTAGCGATCTCTTCGAGTCTGGACTCAGCATTTTCAACAAATGTTTTCTGTGCTTCAATTTCTTTGGTTAAAGCATCGTACTCTCTATTGTTTCGAACCGTAAGCTGTTGCTCTTCGTACTTTTTGGTTTTATCCAAAGACTCTTCTATACCAACTTCCAGTTTTTTCTTTTCAGATTTCAGGCTGTCAGCTTCCTCTTCGAGCTGATTGATACGAGCATTATACCGATTAATGTTTGTTTCGATATCCAGGATCTCTTCGGGAAGATCTCCGCGAAGCTGTCTGATTTCATCAATCCGGCTATCGATATATTGTAAATTGGCTAATTGTTGAAGTACCTCTTGCATGGCTTTGTGTAGAGAAGTTTAGATGTTTTTATTTTCAAAATCGGTTACGTAGATCTTCATCGGGTTGGTTACCGTTTCAGTTGCGTCTACGGATAGGTGTTCAAAAGCTTCTGATAATTCTTTTCTTATAGCTTCAACTACGGGAAATTCACTTTCGTAGTGGCCGGCATCCACAAGCAGGAAGTTCTGCTTTTCGGTAAAGTAGTCGTGATATTTAATATCAGCCGTAACGAAAGCATCTGCTCCGGCTTTAATGGCCTTATTTTTTAGAAATACTCCGGCCCCGCCACATACAGCTACTTTTTTGATACGGTCTGATTTACCTGATAATCGAACAGAAGGGACATCAAGTGCCCTGCAAACCAGGTGAAGAAATTCATCCATTGCAATTCCCTCTTCGGGGTAGTCGCCGATTACGCCCATACCAAAATTATTGGATGGGGTTGTAAGCTCCATCTCCTGAAAACTGCCTTTTTTGAGTAACCCTTCGTTCTCGAGAGCTGCCCGAAGCTGTTCAACATTCTGTTGGTCTATGGTTGCCTCAAAACAGTACTGTCCCTCTTTTCGGTTGTCCACAGAGTAGTAATGTGCCTCTTCGGCAGAAAAATAGTTAAGAAGTTTGAGAACGGCTTTTGTATCGTCTGTACTGGTAACCAGTGAAATTTTTCGGCTGATGTTATAGCTTTTATCCAGAAACTGGAGGTTATCCAATCCAAGATTATTGGCTAAAACAAAAGAAACGCCGTCTAATGCCGCATCCAAATTTGTATGTGCGGTCATCAACGCGATATTGTTGCGGATCAATTTATAAATAATCCGCCCCTGCTCATCCGTAGGGTTGATACTTGAAATTTCTTTAAAAATAAGAGGGTGGTGAGATACGATGAGCTCGCACTTTTTGTCTAATGCCTCATCAACTACTTCTTCAGTTACATCCAGGCAGACCAGCGTTTTGGATACAGGAGCGGAGGGATCGCCTACTAATAGTCCAACGTTGTCATAACTCATCTTTATGCCGGGAGGAGCCCATTGATGCATAAAGTCTGTTATATGGCGAACCTGGGTATTCAAGTCTGAAGGCCTCCGGTTTTTTGGTGTGCTTTTATCTCTACCGGGAGGTTAGAGCCCGCTAAATCCTTTATGTAAGATTTTTGATGATGTGTCATAATCTTTTTCACAGACATGAAAAATACGATTATTTTCGCACCATTTAAAAACTAAATTCGCGATTATTTTACTTTATCCGTTACTTTTTGAAATGATCTGACGGTTATCTTTTTTATCAAGAGTAGAAACCGATTAATTTAACCGAACAGACTTAGAACCTTTTCTTAACCCAAGAAACTATATCCAATGAAAAGTGAAATAATTTCACGATACGAAGATGTAAACAGTCGAATACATAACGCCTGTAAAGAAGCAGGAAGAGATCCCGGCGAAATAACGCTTGTTGCCGTGAGCAAAACAAAGCCGGACGAAGATGTTTTGAAACTATTGGAACACGGACATTTTCATTTTGGCGAAAACCGTGCAAAAGCTTTACAAGATCGTATGGAATCTGTTAAAAATCCCGCAGCTGTCTGGCACTTTATTGGAAATCTTCAAACCAATAAAATCAAATATATGGTTGAGCGCGTGAATTGGATAGAATCTATTCACAAAAAGAAGGCTCTCAAGGAAGTTGAAAAAAGAGCCTCAGAAATTAATTGTGTCATCAATGTTCTGATCCAGGTAAACATCAGCGAGGAAGATCAAAAGAGTGGCTGCGATCCAAATCAACTTGAGGGGATGTTGAAATACGCTCAGGATCTTAAATACACCAAAGTGAAAGGTTTAATGGGAATGGCGACCTTCGCTGATGATCCTGAAACCGTTCGGCCTGAGTTCAAACTGCTGAAGAAACTTCGTGATGAACATCAGCACCTGAGCGAAGGCTCTGTTGATTTGAAACATCTCTCTATGGGAATGACCAATGATCTTGAAGTTGCTATACAGGAGGGTTCTACCATGGTGCGGATTGGCACGGCTATCTTCGGAGAACGCAACTATTAAAAAATCATTCCGTTATAATGATACTCTGTGTCAGGGATTTATTATTTTAAATAAAAATTTTTATAAAGATGGGTGCTTTTAGCTGGGTTCTTATTGTACTTGCTGTGATAATTGGCGGTTACATTATCGATTATCAAAAGAATAAACTGAAGTGGCAGGATAAATCATCAAAAACTTCTGACGATCTGGATGAAGTTCGAACATTGGTTCATCAGCTAAAAAAACGAATAGAAAACCTTGAGGCCATTGCCGCCAGTGAACCTGAAGGTTTTAGATCTAAATCTTCAGATCCGCTGGATCGTATCAAAATTGATGAAGATGAGGAGATCAAAAAAGAGAACGAACAGAAAGTTTCTAATTTAGCTAAAGAAAAAGGTGATTAGGTATGTATGGTGAAGAAGTGGCAATTTTAGGTATCATTTTTGGAAGTGTGATTGCTATTGTATTTATAGCAACGATAGGCAGTATTATTAAAACTGCTATAAAACGTAAATCCAGCGGGAGTGTGGCAGATAACAAGGAATTTTTAGCTGCACTCAGAGAGTTTAAAGAAAATACAGACAGACGGCTTCAAAACCTGGAGGCAATTGTTTCCGGTGATGAACCTCTTCCATCAAAAACCGATAAAAAAGAAGAAAAAAAATCGGAACGTAAAAGTGCCATAGAGATAGAAATAGATGATGAAAAGAAAAAAGAGGAAGAAAACCGGACAAATAGCGGTAAACTGAAAAACATGTTAAATCAGTAATCGTTATTTTCGTTAAGCATACCTGTTCTAAATGCTCTTAGTCTGTTAATTATAAACCTGTACATTCAACTCAAATTATGGGATCACAACCGATGAAGCTCACCGCCCTGGAAATTAAGCAACAGCAGTTCGAAAAATCTCTTCGCGGTTATGATACCGCCGAAGTTCATGCTTATCTGAATCTGATTGCCAGCGAATGGGAACACATGGTTGGAAAAATGCGAGAGCTTGAAAACCAGATTGATAAAATGGACGACAAGCTGAAACACTACGAGCGCGTAGAAGAAGCTCTCCACGAAACGCTTCAGACGGCTAAGGACAGTGCCGAACAAAAATTAACAGGTGCCAAGAAAGAGTCTCGCAATATTATCGAAAAAGCAGAGATGGAAGCCGATTCGATCGTACGTGAAGCACATCAGCAGAGGCAGCAAATTCGACAAAGCATTCTTCGGCTGCTCGACAGACGCGAAGAGATTATCAGTGGTATAAAATCCTATTTAGATATTGCTTCAGATTCACTCAGTCAGTTCAGTAAAGATGAAGCAGCTCTGTTTCGTCTTCCTAAAGAACCGGAGCTGGAAGAGACAGATAGTAGGAGAAAATCTGCTTCTGAAAAGAAAAAATTTGAATTTGATGAATCGGAAGAAGACGATTCATCAAATTCAAAAGTACCACAGTCTCTCGATGACATTCTGGACGAGCTGGATTAAAAACCTCTTTTTTGTAAAACTCTGCTTTCATTTCAGTATTAATCACTGTTGATGCGGAGCAATATTCTTATCTTCCGGTACAGAAAAATTTATCCAAATTCATTAAGTAAGTATGGAATCAGTAGAAACATTTCGAAAAAATCGAAAAGAAGCCTTGGAACACATTCAATCCAAAACGGATTTGCGGCCGGAATATATGCTGATATTAGGAACAGGCCTGGGCCAGCTCGCCGATGAAATGGATATAGAAGCAGAGATTCCATACAACGAAATTCCTCATTTTCCTGTCTCAACTGTTGAAAGTCACGCCGGAAAGCTTCTATTTGGTACACTGGGTGGTAAAGAGATCGTTGCCATGCAGGGTAGATTTCACTTTTACGAAGGATATACAATGCAGCAGATTGTATTTCCTATCCGTGTTCTAAAAAAGAATGGTGCTAATACACTTTTTGTAAGTAATGCCAGCGGTGGATTAAACTCCAACTACAAGCGTGGAGATATTATGCTGATTAAAGATCACATTAACCTGCTGGGAGATAACCCTCTTATCGGTCCAAATGACGACGAACTAGGACCGCGTTTTCCCGACATGAGTGAACCTTACACAGAGCGTTTGACAGATATTGCTCAAACCGCAGCCCTCGAAGAAAATATATTTATGCATCAGGGTGTTTACGCTTCTATGAGCGGACCCATGCTCGAAACAAAATCTGAGTATCGTTTCTTAAAACTTATCGGAGCCGATGTAATTGGCATGAGCACCGTACCGGAAGTTATAGCAGCCGTACATATGGGCATGGAAGTTCTTGGTATTTCTGTAATTACTGACGAGTGTTTTCCTGATTCACTTCAGCCTGTAGTAATGGAAGACATTCTTGAAGCCGCAGGTATGGCTGAACCAAAAATGACGAAAGTAATGATTAAGGTTCTCGAAAAATTATAAGTAACTGATAATAATTAGTTTATTTAAAGTTAAAGGAGTGAATAAGAAACTTAATACCGAAGCGTTCTCCTAGTTACTTTTAATACAAAAAGTCGTATTTTTACACTTGTATTTGGTTCTGTTTTTTGATTAAATACAATAACCGATAATTCTTTAGCACATCACTGCGCATGAGCTTTCACGATTTTGACGACGGCCCCATCTGGAATGAGTTTCAATGGGAGTCTCACCTAAACGAGATCGAGAAAAGAAGCGAACAACTTCGACGATTCATCACATCTGATCCCAACGGAAACACTCCGCGCTGGCTTATTCTTCTCCAGGAGAGTATTGATGAGCTGGATGCCGTGGAAACGTTTATCGAAGAGGAGCTTCTTTTAGATGATGCCTACTTTCCTGAAGATGAGGATGACTGGGAAGATGAAGATGATGAGTGGGATGATGATGACTTCTTCTTTCTTGATAATGATTTTCCATTCGACCAGGATGAAGAAGATGATTATGAAAGCGGAGAGAGCTGGAAGGAGCTGAGTGAAGATTATTCTATGGATGAATTCGGATCCATCGAAAATCTATCCGTTTACAAAGAGTCCAGAAATTTTGCCGTGGATGTGCTTAAGTGGGGAGAGTCTATCAATCCGCATCATCAGTATAAACCCGTCCATGACTTTGTGAGTAATACACTTATCATTTCGGCAAAATTAGCTGGAGGTTACTCATTCGGTTTCGATCTGGATGTATTGGGAGGTAATATTGCCTACACCAAAAAAGCACTCTACAGTGCAAACGAAGCTCTTACAAATCTTCAAAAGTTAAAGAAAGGTAAACTTCTGGACAGCGAATCCTATTACGAATTTCATAACCGCCTGTTCGAAATTCGTAATAATATAGGAATCTATGTTCAAGAACTGAGAGACCGTTTTAATACCGGTATGGATTAATATCCACTCAATTTATCTTCCCTTACTAACTTGTAGCCCGGGCTTTTTCAATCAACTCTTCCGGAGCATCTATATTCATTCGCAAAAGGGTAGAGGCGTGAGTTTTACCTTGGGCATCAAGCTTTAAGGAGACCGTTCCCCCACCGCCAAGGCTCTCATTCAGAATAAAATTAAGAGCTCCTATATTGTCCATTTCGTAACGCTCTACCTCACCCTTACAGATGTGCTTCATATACTCTTTTACTTTTTTTGCAGTAAGCTCTTTTTTCAGAAACTCATAAACGTCGGGATGACGCGCAATGATACCAACATTACTTCCATTTCCTTTGTCTCCGCTGCGACCGTGAGCCAGTTCAAGTAGTTTTACAGTAGGCATATTTAAAAAAATTAATTCTCGTTATGGTTTAGACAGATTGGCTATTTTACTGTACCAATCTCAAATATCTTTTCTCCAAGCTTTTCGGATACTCTCTTTACTTCTTCAAGCGAATCTGGATTGACAACTGCAATCAACCCAATACCCAAGTTGAAAGTTTGTCGCATATCCTCTTCATCAACATTGCCGGTTTCCTGAATCAGATCAAAAATAGCAGGTCTGTCCCAGCTATCCCAATTCACATCAAGGGATAATCCATCCGGAACAACACGTTTTGTATTCCCAATGATTCCGCCTCCCGTAATGTGAGAAAAACCGTTTACCCCTTTAATAGCTTTTAAATCGGTAATCAGTGCAAGGTACGATTTATGAACCTTAAGCAGCTCTTCTGCTACTGAACAATTCAGTTTGCCGGGTATATCATCAATTTTATATTCGCTGAACAGTACTTTTCTCGCCAGTGAGTATCCGTTAGTATGAAGACCGTTACTCTTAAAACCAATCAGCTTGTCACCTTTCTTAATTTTTGATCCATCGATCAGTTCACTTCTATCAACCACACCAACAATTGTACCGGCCAGATCAAATTCACCTTTCTGATAGATATCCGGCATCTCTGCTGTTTCACCTCCAATTAGGGCAACACCATTCTCTTTACAGGCTATAGAAAATCCTTTAATTACATTATATCCAACGTCCTGTTCCAGTTTACCGGTAGAAAAGTAATCAAGAAAGAATAATGGAGTTGCTCCGCATACAGCAATGTCATTTACGCAGTGGTTGACCAGATCCTGGCCAACTGTATCATACTTACCGGCTTTAAAGGCAACAATCAATTTGGTTCCAACTCCGTCTACACTGCTTACGAGTACAGGTTCTTTATATTTTGAAAAATCAGCATTAAAAAGAGCCCCAAAACCACCAATATTGGTTAAAACGTTTTGGTTGTGAGTTTCCTTAACAACGTCTTTAATTGAATCGACAAGCTCTTCGCCTGCTTTAATATCTACACCGGAGTCTTTGTAGCTGAATGATTTTTTACTCACTGTAAAAGAGAATTTTTAGCATTTAATAAATAGATGATCTGATATTCAGATCTGTCTAAATATAGAAAGAAAGAGAGAACTGATTTTGGATTATTCTGTTTGTTATCCATAGGTAAATACTAGTAAGATGAGATTTTAATTTTGTCTTTTAGTAGTAGGCAGTGTGGATATGTTTAAAACTTATTTATCAATGATGATTAAAATATTTGTGACAGTTTGTGTATAACTTTGTGAATAATTTGGACAGTAAAATCAAATACTTAGTTACCCTTTCATAAAGTAATTAACATTTTATACGTTTCACACCTATCTTTACATCACAATCTATCCACAGCTAAAGTTATTCTTTTGGTATGTGTATAAATTGGAAATTTTGTGGATTGATGTGGAAAGATTTGGCCAAATTCCAGACTTCTCTATTGTTAACATTATTAAATCGACTTATTAACACTTTTATCAACATATGAAAATTGTAGTTCAGCGCGTAAAAAGAGCGTCTGTCACAGTAAATAATAGTATTACCGGTAAGATTAATCACGGACTATTACTTTTGGTAGGTATCCATGAATCGGACAGTAAAAAGGAGATTGAATGGTGTTGCAGGAAGATTTCTAAACTCAGAATCTTTGAAGATAATGAGGGAAAAATGAATCGATCGGTACAGGATGTAGAGGGGGGGATATTAGTTGTATCTCAGTTCACGCTTTATGGAGATACTAAAAAAGGTACCCGTCCCAGTTTTATTGAAGCAGCTAAACCGGATATTGCAGAACCTCTCTATGACTATATGGTAGAGCGTTTTAAACAGATAACGGATCTAAATATTGAGGAAGGTGAATTTGGAGCCATGATGGATGTAGAAATGATAAATGACGGTCCCGTTACCATAATTGTTGAAAAATAGATGTCTGTATTTTTTTTATTTATAGATGGTGTTGGAGTTGGTAGTAAGTCTGATCATAATCCATTAGCCGATCGAGGTTTAAAATCATTCTCCCATTTTACCGAAGGGGATGGATTACACAGCGGTATTGCTCCTGTCTTAAAAAATAGTAAGCTTTACCTTCCTTTGGATGCAAATCTGGACGTAGAAGGGCTGCCTCAGAGCGGTACGGGTCAGGCATCACTTTTCTCAGGAGTTAATGCCTCAAAAATAGCAGGTAAACATTTTGGACCGTATCCCTATTCAAAAACCAAGTTTTTGCTCAAACAGAGAAGTTTATTTCATCAAGCTATTGAAATAGGTTTTACTCCACATTTTCTGAATGCCTATCCGGATATTTTTTTTAAAAAATCAGAAAAAATAAAGCGATGGACCTGTACTACATTGATGGCTAAGTCAGCAGGAGTGAGACTTAATCGTCTGGAGGATGTAGTAGATGAGAATGCTCTTACTGCTGAAATTATTCAAAACGCATGGCGGGAGATGTTACACCTGGAGGTTCCTGAAATTACACCTGAAATGGGAGGTGACAGAGTAATAAGGGCTCTGGAAAGTTATGATTTAGTTCTCTATGAATATTATCTGACAGATAAAGCTGGTCACGAAAAGGATCCGGAGAGGGCAGGAAAAATTTTAGAAATTTTAGATCGTTTTCTCATTCAAGTTATGAAGAATTTAAAAGATGGAGATACTTTGGTGATATCAAGCGATCATGGCAATATTGAAGATCTCTCCATCAAAACGCATACCCGCAATCCGGTTCCTCTTTTTGTGAAAGGAGATATAGAACCGTTTATAAATGCCACATCTATTCTTGATGTTACCCCGGCAATTCTTGAGACATTAAAAAGAGACCGCAAATAAAAAAGGCTCCCGTTATTAAGGAGCCTTAGATAGAGTTATAAGTAGAAAAGAATTTTTAAAAAAGAGATTTTTGGATTCGATCAAAAATCTCATCGATGGAACCTACTCCATCTATCTCTTTAACGGCATCTTTTTCTTTATAGTGGTTTAGTACAGGAGCCGTTTCATTATGATAAACGCTCAGTCTGTTTTTTACTTTTTCAGGATTATCATCAGATCGACCTTCGCCACGACTCAGAATTCTGTTTACCAACTCTTCTTCAGGAACTGAAAGAGTTAAAAAAGCATCAATTTTCTTATCGTTTTCTTCTAAAAATGAATCCAGGGCTTTAGCCTGAGCAACCGTTCTGGGAAAACCGTCTAAAATAACACCGTTGTCATATTTAGCTTTGCTAAGCTCATCTTTAACAAGATCAACCACTGTTTCATCCGGAACCAGATCACCGGAATCGAGGATGGATTTCACCTTTTTCCCTAATGGGGTTTCATTTTTGATGTTTTCTCTGAAAATGTTTCCGGTGGATAGATGAGGAAGGTTATACTTCTGCTGTAACTTTTTTGCCTGTGTACCTTTACCCGCTCCCGGAGGGCCAAAAATTATAATATTCATAATAGCCAAATTATTTTATAGTTAGCGCATAGTCTCTCTGAACGCATCAGGAAGGACTGATTGAATATGACGAACTGTATGTCATAAAAAAGGCGATGCATTTATGCATCGCCTTAATAAAATAGTTACTACTTCTTTTTATTAGTAGTGTTGGTAGAATCTTTTTCACGGATTCTTGCCGCTTTACCTCTTCTGTCTCGAAGGTAAAAAAGCTTGGAACGACGTACTCGCCCTTTTTTCTTTATTTCTATTTTTGCAATAAAAGGCGAGTAAAGAGGGAAAATTCTTTCTACGCCCACGCTTCCCGACATTTTACGTACGGTAAACGTTTTATTGGCACCACTTCCGCGTTCGTTAATTACAACGCCCTGGTACTGCTGAATTCGCTCTTTATCCCCTTCACGAACACGATAGTGAACGTTTACGGTATCTCCGGCTGTAAATTCCGGAAGATCGTCGCGTACAACGGTCTGTTCTACAAGTTTCAGTTTATCCATGATATTGTCCTCGTTACTGGGCTTTTAGTTTTTCTTTTTAAAATTTTCGTATAAATCGGGTCGTCTCTGTTTTGTTCGTTTAATCGCCATTTCGGAACGCCATTCAGCTATCTTGTTGTGATCTCCGGATCGCAATACATCCGGAACTTTCAGCCCTTCAAATTCAGCCGGCCTTGTATAGACCGGAGACTCAAGAAGATCGTCCTGAAAAGAGTCTGTGAGAGCACTCTCGGCATCACCAAGCACACCGGGTAACAGACGCACAATAGCATCGGTAATTACCAGGGCGGGAAGTTCACCGCCTGAAAGTACAAAATCACCAATAGAAAATTCACCGGTAATCAATTCATCCCTCACGCGCTGATCCACTCCTTTATAGTGGCCGCATAGAATGATGATGTTTTTTTTCAGCGACAGCTTATTTGCATCTTTCTGTTCAAACTTTTTTCCGTCCGCAGCAGTAAAGAGTACATCATCATATGATCTTTCACTTTGCAGTGTACGAATACAGGAAAAAATAGGTTGTGCTGTCATCACCATTCCTGCTCCTCCTCCATATGGGGTATCATCAATTTTTTGATGCTTATCCTCAGAATATTCTCGCAGATCGTGTGTATGAATCTGTACCAGATTATTTTTTCTGGCTCGTCCGACGATACTATGGTCGAGCGGACTTCGAAGCAGTTCAGGTACACCGGATATGATGTCAATTCTAAGCATTAACCCTCTTCTGTTAATTGATTGAGGTTTTTGCAGTAAACTGAACCATGTTCGTGATCAACACGATCAATATATTCATCCACCATTGGAATAAGGAGCGAACCGGTTTGATACTTTATTTCAAGAATTGGATGGGCCGGATTTTCAAAAACATCCAAAACTTCTCCAACTTCCTGGTCATCAGAATAAACATGGTAGCCGATTAAATCTATTGATTCAGTTTCCTGTTCATCCTTAAGGCTATTAAGCTCTTCATTAACTACAAATAGAGCTTTATTCATAGCCTTTTCAGCATCATCGCGGTTAGCGATTAAATCAAATTTTACAAAGAACGTATGCTGATTTCTTTTCTCTTCAACCCGATAAGATTCTATTCTTGCGGGGATTAGATCAGACCGTTCATTTCTCATGTAGTAGAGATTGATCTGATCAAAAAGTCCATCAACAAAATTTTTATTTGGCTGAAAACGGATATTGCCATCCAATCCTCTGGGCCTGCCAAAACGGCCAATTTCGATAAACCGGTTATTTACTAAATTACTCATAACCGGTTTAGTTAATTACTCTTCCTGCTTGCTGTCCCATGCGCGCTGAACGGTAACACGGTCTTCGTCTTCAGGAACAAATCCTTTCAGATCGTCAAGCGGAGTATTTTTAATATGGTCAATTGCTTCGGTAGCATTCATATCTGTTGAAACCTGCGAAGGAGCTTTTTCTTCAGCTTTTTTCTCCTCTTTTTTAGGAGCAGCTTCTTTTTTCTCTTCAGCTTTTGCAGGCTCTTCTTTGGATTCTTCCTCAGCAGCGTCTTCTTTAGCTTCAGCCTTTTCTTCTTCAGAGTCGTCAGCTTTGGCCTCTTCTTCAGCCGGTACCTCTTCTGTTTCTTCAGCTTTGGCTTCTTCTTTTTCCTCTGCTTTAGCTTTTTCCTTCTCTTCAGCTTTAGGTTCTTCAGCAGCAGCTTCCTTCTCTTCTTCTTTCTCAGTAGTATCTTCTGCAGCTTCAGCTTTTTCTTCCTCAGCAGCTTCTTTTTCTTCGGCTTCGGCCTCAGCTTTTGCAGCTTCTTCCTGAGCTTTCTTTCTTTCTAGCTCTTTTGCAGCAGCGGCAGCTTTCTCTTCAAGCTGTTTTTTGTACTCTTTCTCTTCAGCTTTTAGAATTTCTTGCTGCTTAGCTTTCCGACTAACATCGTCTTCTTTGCTTTTCTCTTCACGAGCTTGTCTCCACTCTTCGAGAGCAGCTTCAATTTCTTCGTCACTTTTACCCCATCGCATAAGGTGCATTTTGTAGAGGATTCCCTCTTTTTTAAAAATGCTGCGGACGGTATCACTCGGCTGTGCACCGATTTTTAACCAATGCATGACACGTTCTTCATCATAAGTGAGCTCTTTACTTTCACTCACGTTGTCGAAACGGCCAAGCTTTTCAATAATTCGGCCATCGCGTGGAGAACGGCTATCAGCTACCACGATGTGGTAAAAAGGTCGTTTCTTTCTTCCTTTTCGTTGTAAGCGTATTTTAATCAATGATGTACTCCTTTAAGGTTTTGTTTAGTATATATTCTTGTTGATGTTACCGTCGTCCAAAAGGGAGATTTTTCAACCCTTCCATAGCGCGGCCAACTTTATTCATTTTACTCATCGTCTTCATCATCTTCTTCATCTGTTCAAACTGCTTCATCAACTCATTGATTTCACGAACAGATGTGCCGGATCCTTTTGCAATTCTGCGACGACGGGCTCCATTTAATAGTGAAGGATCATGACGCTCTTCCGGTGTCATGGAATTAATAATGGCTTCGATCGGTTTGAACGAATCTTCATCCAGTTCCTGATCCTTCATTGCTTTATCTGCACCGGGAATCATTCCAACCAGGTCGGTCAGATTTCCCATTTTTTTGATCTTCTGGATCTGATCATAAAAATCAACCAGATCAAACTTATCAGAAGTGATTTTTTTCTGCAGTTTCTGGGCCTGCTCTTCGTCATACTCCTTCTGAGCTTTTTCAACCAGTGAAACTACATCACCCATACCCAGTATTCGCTGTGCAAGGCGGTCGGGGTAGAAAGGGGAGAGAGCATCCAGTTTTTCGCCGGTACTCATAAACTTGATAGGTTTCTCAACAACAGACCGGATAGATAGTGCAGCACCCCCTCGGGTATCTCCATCCATCTTTGTTAATACAACACCATCAAAATTGATTGTGTCATTAAACGCCTTGGCAGTGTTTACGGCATCCTGGCCGGTCATGGCGTCAACAACAAACAGAATTTCATCGGGATTGACCGCTTTTTTGATTTCGGCAACCTCTTCCATCATCTTCTCATCCACGTGAAGACGGCCGGCAGTATCAATAATTACGGTGTCCAATGCCAGACTCTTTGCCATCGACACGGCCTCTTTTGCTACGCGGACCGGATCTTTCTGATTGATGGAGTAAACCGGTACATCAATCTCTGATGCCAAGGTTTTGAGCTGGTCAATCGCTGCGGGACGGTAAACGTCGGCCGCGGCTAAAATAGGATTTCGGTTATTCTCTTTTTTGAGGTAACGGGCTAGTTTTCCTACAAAAGTTGTTTTTCCTGACCCTTGCAGGCCTGCGATCAAAATTACGGTGGGTGGGGTGTTGGCAACAGCCAGGTCAGAACGCTCTTCGCCGAGCATCTTCACCATCTCATCATAAACAATCTTGGTGAACTGCTGGCCGGGATTTACAGATGTTAATACATCAGATCCCATAACCCGTTCTTTTACATCTTCTGTAAATTTCCGGGCAACTTCCAGGTTTACATCTGCATCAAGCAGGGCACGACGAATCTCGCGTACGGTCTCAGCGATATTTACATCGGTGATCTTCGACTGCCCCTTCAGGGACTGTACGGCTGATTCTATTTTAGAAGACAAATCTTCAAACATTACACAGGCACGTTTAATTAGTATATCAATAAAAACATCAAATGATGCATAGTCTCAAATGATACGGACATTCATTTGAATTATCAACATACAATGTTATAAAAATTACTCTTTCTCAGCTGGTTGGGCACGTCTCTTGATGAACCGCCAATCAAATGGTTATCTACCTTTCTTAAACGTTAAAAAGGAGGTGAATTCCGATCCACGCTCTCTACTTCTACAGTGCCGTTGCGTGTAAATGTGTCCAGGTAAAGTGAGGTTGTCCACGAACTTTCCACACTGGCAGCAGGCATTTCTACACCTTCTATATTAGAAGGTATGAGACGGATAGAAATTGTCAACTCTGTCTTTGATGTTCCTGCATTGTTTACACAAAAATAGGATTGGATAGGTTGGCTACTATTACTGCAAATTTGAAAAATGTCATCAAATAAAAAGTTGGTATCCATTTCTGTCTCACCGGATTTAAGCATAACGGTATCTTTAAACTGAAAGAATTTATCCCGAAAATCAGAAAAATTTATTTCTATCTGATACTCACCGGGAATACTTCCTGATGTATCTATATGCAGATTAAAACCACGTACGGTAAGGTCTTCAAAATGGACATTTTCAATTTTATAAATATCAGATATTAACTTCTGTTGTTCTTTGAGGTTTTCTCTGGTTAAATCAGCTCTGTATTCACCAATCAAAAAAAATGTGAAAGTCAGAATAACTACGAAAATGAGTACAGCCAGAGAGTTTCGTGATAGTTTATGCAGGGCCGTATTCTGAAAGGCTTTCAATCCGATACCGATAAAGTAAGCACCCGCGGCATTTAGCAGAATGCCAAAGAAAACAAGTGGCAGGTACCAAAACTGGAGTGACTGGTCAGGTTGACCTAAGGACTGAACGGCCGTGTAGACGTATAATCCAATCAGATATAATCCACCCAACGCAAGCAGAATACCTGAAATGATGGATAAAGTGGGTATGAGCCGATTTGATTTCATAAGCAATAAATATGATAAATCTCGGATCATATGCAATGCTTGTCTATCCAAGCTATACTTTTGATTTCGATGTGAGGAGCGAAGCAGTTATTTCAGAACAGGGAACATTTTGTACTTAGTTACTTACAATTCATCAGTATTTAAACTGCTCGACACATTATAGAAACAGGTTTTATGAAAGTTTTAAAAACGGCTCTACCCCTATTGCTTCTTTTCACCGGGGCATGCGCAACAACGAACCCGCCAACACAACAGCTAACGGAAACGGAAACTGTGATTCGTCAAGCTGATCAGATTGGGGCGGGGGATTATGCACCGCTTGAAATTCGTCAGGCCAGGCAGAAACTGGAACAAGCTCGCGCCGCATACAACAATTAAGATTATGAGGAAGCGGCGCGACTTGCAGAGCAGGCCAAAGTAGATGCTGAGCTTGCCCAGATTAAAACGCTTTCAGGTAAAGCGCAGCTCGCTGTACGAGAGCTCAGGGAGAGCATCCGGCTGCTTAAAGAAGAGATAAGTAATCGAAATGGTGAAAATAAATAGTGAAATAATATGAAGAGAATGACACGACTATTAACCATTCCCGGACTTTTAATACTGTTTACAGCCTGTGGCGGCCCGCTTGCCATGAACCCGATGCTTGAAGAGGCCGAAAATGAATTTTCAACCGCTTCTCAAGACTCCTCTATTTTGGTATACGCACCGGTTGCACTTGTTGAGGCAGAAGAGGAACTGGAGCGCAGCCGCATGCTATGGGAAGCTAAGGCCGATCGAACATTAATTGAACACCATGCATATCTGGCTAAACAGAAAACAAAGATTGCCAGAGAAACAGCCAGCCTGAACCAGGCACAAGTAGAAATTGAACGGGCTGAACCTGAGCGGCAGCGAGTACTTATAGATATCAGAAGAAACCAGGCCATGCAGGCAGAGCAACGAGCTGAGCAGGCTCTTGAGGAAGCGCGCCATGAAAGAGAAGAAGCGGAAAAAGCCAGAACTCGGGCTGAGGAACTTGCACAAAGGGTTAATGAATTGGAAGCACAGCAAACTGAACGAGGTTTGGTACTAACACTGGGTGATGTACTGTTTGATTTTGATCGCGCAGAACTCCAGCCCGGTGGGCAGCGTGCTGTTGCCGAACTTGCCCGCTTTCTGGATGAATATCCCGAACGAAATGTAATGATAGAAGGATTCACGGATAGTGTCGGCTCGGAAGAGTATAATCAAAACCTTTCGCTGAGAAGGGCTAATTCTGTACGGCGTGCATTAATTGATAGAGGAATTTCATCAAGCAGAATTGAGACGATCGGTTACGGAGTGCGCTATCCGGTAGCTACCAATCAAACAGAATCGGGACGCCAGCAAAATCGCAGGGTAGAAGTCATTATTTCAGATCAAACCGGATCTATACCGGTAAGGGAAAACTAACTTACATCATCTCTTCTTAGCATGCCCGCAGTTCCAATGATGTAAAGGATGCGGGCAGTTTACTTTGTCTTCTTCCTTAAATATAGAAATCCACAAAAAGTGAGGTTTCAAGGCTGCATCTCTTTTTATATTTCGATGTGAGAAGCGAAGTAGTTATTTTCATCAAAATATCAGCAATCAACCTATAAATTAGTAGAACAGATATGTCTCAGGAAAAAGGATATGGATTATTAAAAGGTAAAAAGGGGATCATTTTTGGCGCACTGGATGAGAGGAGTATTGCCTGGAGAATTGCCCTGGCTTGTAAAAGAGAAGGGGCTGATTTTGTACTGAGTAATGCCCCTATTGCTCTCCGCTTGGGAACGTTGGATGCATTGAGCGAAGAGACCAACGCGAAAATTATTCCGTGCGATGTAAGCAGCGAGGAGGATGTTGAGAAGTTAATGATGGAGACGAAAGAGGAGCTGGGCGGAGTGGATTTTATTCTGCATGCGATTGGGATGTCTCCAAATGTTCGAAAGAAGAAAGAGTATAGAGACTTGAACTATCAGTGGCTAAATCAAACATTGGATATTTCAGCAATCTCGCTTCACAAAGTTCTTAATTATGCAGAAAAAACAGGCGTTATAAATGATGGTGCAAGCGTTGTAGCACTCTCCTACATTGGAGCTCAAAGAATTTTCTCCAAGTATTCTGATATGAACGATGCTAAAGCACTGCTCGAAAGCATCGCGCGTAATTATGGCAGTCGCCTGGCCGATCGCGGAATTCGCGTGAATACGGTATCTCAGGCGCCAACTAAAACGTCGGCCGGAACCGGAATTAAAGGGTTTGACAGCATGTATACATTTGCTGATAAAATAGCCCCTCTGGGCAACCCCACCGCTGATGAATGTGCAGACTACTGCGTGACTCTCTTCTCGGATCTGACCCGAAAAGTAACCATGCAGAATCTCTACCACGATGGCGGTTTTGTTACCAGCGGTATTTCGGAAGAGATGATTGACGGCCTTGTAAAACTCTACGCAGACGAAGAGTAAACTCTATAGTGAGACATGGTATTTTTATTAACAGTAGGTTCTGTTTGTGATGTTCCTGAGCCGGTTATGGTTTAAGGAGAAGTAGTTGCATATTTAAAAATACCATGTCTTTTCAATTTTTAAGTTAATGGTATTTACCGTGAATCTTTCATTCTAAGTATTATATCAATAGTCAGATATTTCCCCTCCTTCGTAAGGAGGGGCCGGGGGTGGTTATTAGCTTTAGATGCGGATTTATTATGGAGAAATTAATCTAATTGCCCAAATTAACCACCCCTAAATCCCCTCCTTGGAAATGAGGGGACTTTTCATATTCCCAAATCCACATAGATTTATGTCGAAATCTCGTTAACTATAAAAATACCATGACTGCTTAATGGAAAAGAGTAAGCGAATAAAAATCCTCGGTATCGACCCCGGTTCACGAACCACGGGATTTGCAATTCTGGAAGAGGAGAATGGAAAATACCGGGCAGAGGTTTGCGATGTGATCCGGATGGCCAAAATGGATGATCACAACGATCGCCTGCAGTTTATTTTTGAAGAGATTACCAAACTGATTAAGGAGCATAAGCCTACTCAATGTGCCATAGAAACCCCGGTTTACGGCGTGGATCCGCTGGCGATGCTGAAGCTGGGCCGTGCTCAGGCGGCGGCTATCCTGGCTATTACCAATCAAAAAATTCCGGTTACGGAGTACTATCCAAAAGCGGTAAAAAAAGCGATTACCGGAAACGGAAACGCCAGTAAAGAGCAGGTTGCTTTTATGTTGGAGCGGGTAATGACTCTTCCCGATAAAAAGTTGAAAGACGATGCTACAGATGCCCTGGCTGTAGCCTGGTGCCATCACACAAAAACAGGTCATTTGCCATCCGGTCAGCTGAAGAAGAAAATGCATCAGAACAATAGCAAAAACAGCTGGGCTGCGTTTGTTGACGCCAACCCCGATCGGGTAAAAAAGCACTGAAACAGAACAAAACAGATAAAATTATATGATTGCCTTTCTGAACGGAATTCTTCACAGTAAATCGGAAGAGGAGTGTATTATTGATGTTCAGGGAGTTGGGTACCGGGTGGAGATTTCCAATCAAACCCTGCAGACTCTGCCCGAAAGCGGAAAAGAGATCCGGATTTTGATCTATCACCATATCACCGATAACGACCAGCGACTTTTCGGGTTTGCCACATCGAAAGAGAAGAATCTGTTTGAGCGGCTGATTACCGTGAAAGGTATTGGGCCAAAACTGGGGCTTACTATTCTGTCGGGTATGCCGGCGGCAAATCTGATGGAGGCGATTGTAACGCAAAATACAGCGGCACTCTCCAATATTTCAGGGATTGGTAAAAAAACGGCTGAGCGAATGTGTCTTGAGCTGAAAGATAAACTGTTTGATGAAACACAGCCGTCTGTAGCCACAGGATCCACAGAGCAGCGCAGTAAACACGAAGAGGCTGTTTCTGCTCTTGAAGCGCTGGGTTTTAAAAAGAGGGATGCCGAGCAGTCGGTTCAAAAAATTACAGCAACCAACCCTAAGTTTTCTGTTTCTGATATCGTGAAGAGTGCCCTTAGCTCTATGAACAGGTAATATTAACTTAACACAGAATGGTTACTTTGAATTAAACTTCACTCCGTTATGTGAAGGTTGAATCGAAATTAAAGCCTATTTGATTTGTCAAAACAAACCATTCTTGTCGTTGATGATGAACAGGATTTGCTCGATCTGATTGAGTATAATCTGAAGAAAGAGGGATACAATGTACTGAAGGCCGAAAATGGTGTTCAGGGATTGGAAATGGCAAAAGAACACAGCCCCAATCTTGTGCTTTTGGATATTATGATGCCAAAAATGGACGGCATTCAGGTATGCGAAAAAATGAGGTCGAACCCTGATCTGAAATCAATTCCGGTTATTTTTCTTACTGCGCGCAGTGATGAAAAAACGGAAGTTGAAGGACTGAATACAGGAGCTGATGATTTTGTTACGAAACCGATCAGTACAACAAAGCTTCTTTCTCGTATAAAAGCTGTACTTCGCAGATACGATGATACGCAAGAGGAGGTGAACAGGCTGGAAGTTCACGATCTTGAAATTGACAAAGATCGCTACATTGTTACGCGGGGAAAAGAGGAATTTCAACTGCCACGAAAAGAGTTTGAACTTCTCTACTATCTTGCCAGCCGAAAAGGGAAAGTTCGCGACCGGCAGACACTCTTGAACAAGGTGTGGGGAGATAATATTTATGTTGTTGATCGTACAGTGGATGTCCATGTTCGTAAAATTAGGGAAAAGCTTGGCGATCACTATATTGAAACTGTAAAAGGTGTCGGTTACCGTTTTAAAGAATAAAGGTCTGCACAGTTGAGAAAGAATCTATTTTCTGCCATATCTCTGCGTACAGCGGGAATTTCGTCGTTGGTTATAGCCCCGACAATTTCACTTATGATGTGGTACATTACAGGGCTGAGTTCTTTTGAAACGCTGCTGCTGTTTGTACTCCTTTTTGGCGTGGTGTTCGTTATCATCTACTCAGTATCTGCCTACCTGCATAACTCAAGGGTTAATAAGCTTACCAGAATCATAAAGAATATTTCTCACAAACAATTTGAGGAGTATGATGATATCGATATTGAGAATAATGACGAACTGGACGAATTGATCAAACAAACCATTCGCGCCAGCAAAATGGTTGAGAAAGAGCTGGTTCGTCTTAATAAAATTGAAAACTACCGGAAGGAGTTTATCGGTGATATTTCGCATGAGTTAAAAACGCCCATTTTTGCAATCCAGGGATTTATAGAAACACTTCTAAATGGTGCAATTCATGACGAAGAGGTGAACGAAGTTTTTCTGCAAAAAGCCATGAATAATGTGAACCGGCTCACCTATCTGACAAAAGATCTGATGGAAATTTCACGGCTCGAAACGGGAGAGCTCAAGTCGAACATACAGGAGATGTTTCTGCGTGATGTTGTTCTCGATGTAGTTGAGAACCTACAGTACAAAGCAGATAATGAGAATATTGAACTGATTGTTCACGATTTTGATAAAAACATTCAAATCAGGGCTGATCGGAATCAGATAAAACAAGTGCTGATTAATCTGATTGAAAACGCTATTAAGTATAATAGGGTGAATGGAAAGGTGGAAGTAGGTTTAAACAGACTTGGAGAGGATAAGGTAGAGGTCTACGTTAAAGATTACGGTATTGGAATTGATGAAAAAGACATTGAACGGGTAACTGAGCGTTTTTACAGAGTAGATAAATCCCGGTCCAGAGAGAAGGGTGGTACCGGCCTTGGATTATCTATAGTGAAGCACATCATCGAGGCACATGGAGAGAAGCTAACCATAGAAAGCAAACCGGATGAAGGTTCTGTTTTCCGTTTTACTTTAACCCGCGTTTCTCACGTTTCAGTTTGATTCCCTTTTTTCTACCTTTCTGATGAAATTTCAATTTATTTAAATTCAAGTTCATCAGATATGACCTATGCAGTAATTATGGCCGGGGGATCGGGCACAAGATTTTGGCCAAAAAGTACAAAAGCACTTCCCAAGCAGTTTTTGAACTTGTTTGGTGAAAATACAATGATACAAGAGACTGTAGAGAGGCTTAAAGGTGAAATTGAACCGGCAAACGTACTGGTTGTAACTAATGATAGCTACGTCTCCATAGTTGAGGCTCAGCTTCCGAATGTTCGAAAAGACCATATCATAGGAGAGCCTGTTGCGAAGAACACCGCTCCCTGTGTAGCGGCAGCTGCGGCCATAATGAATAAGCTGGACCCGGATTCTGTAATGGTTGTCTTGCCGGCCGACCATCAAATAACTAATGATAAAGCGTTTCTGAAAATTCTGAATACTGCTGTTGAAACAGCAAAAAGTGAGAACTCACTGGTAACGATCGGAATTGAGCCAAATCGCCCTGAAACCGGATATGGGTATATCTGTTACGAAAAAAACAGTGAGTTGAAAAAAGCCGGAAACCCGGTCTATTCGGTTAAAAACTTTACTGAAAAGCCAAATCGTGAAAAAGCAGAAGAGTTTTTAGAGTCAGGTAACTACCTCTGGAACAGCGGGATGTTTATCTGGAAGACAGAAACGATTTTAAATGCCTTTAAAAAATATCTGCCCGAAATTTCTAAGCTGACGAAAAAGCTTCAGGATTCTGATTTAACTCAAGAGGATATTAATCAATTTTATCAAGCCTGCCCATCCATTTCAATTGACTACGGGATTATGGAAAAAGCAGAAACGGTTCATGTTGTGCCCGGTGAATTTGGATGGAATGACGTAGGTAGCTGGACGGCTGTGCATGAGCTGTCTGATAAAGATGATGAGGGCAACGCTTTTGGAAATGCAAAGATTACTATCGTAGACTCTTCACAAAATTTAGTTCATACCGAGAGCGGGAAAATGGTCTCTCTCGTAGGGGTTGATAATGTAGCTGTAGTGGAAACTGAGAAAGCTATCCTGGTTGTAAACCTGAAAAAAGCTCAAGGTGTAAAAGAAGTTGTAGAGGAGCTGAAGTCTAACCCTGAATTAAATGAGTTTCTCTGATCAGATATTGATTTCCATTTGATCATAGGCCAGCTGTACATGATCCGGAAGTTTTTTGTTTGACTCTTCGTGATCCACATATCCATTCATGTGTATGAGGTAGGTTTGTGGAATTTCCAGCTCATCTGCCAACTGAACTGCTTCAGGGATTGTTAAATGTGTCGGGTGTTTTGGGTTCCATCTCAAACCACTCAGTACCATTACTTTACTTCCTTTAACCAGCTCCTTTGTTGATTCCGGAATGGCTTTAACATCTGTCATATAAGAAAAGTCGTTTATGCGGTAGCCCTGTACGTCTATTTTACCATGGTTATAGGGCAGGGGAATAATATCCAGGTCTCTGAACCTGGTTTTATTTTCAATAACAGACATATCCACAGATGTTGAGCCCGGATATTTATTCTTACCAAACATGTAGTTAAATCGAGTCCTGATTGAATTTCTTGCCTGTTCTGATGTATAAAGGGGAATGGGGCCACTCTGTGCATAGTTAAATGCCCGGAGATCATCAAGTCCGGCAATATGATCCATGTGTTCGTGGGTTATCAATACAAGGTCGATGCGTTTTACACCAGACCTAATAGTTTGAATACGAAATTCCGGACCGGTATCAATTACTACGGAAGACTCTTCTGTCTGCACCCACATGGAACAGCGTGTACGATCATTTCGAGGATCTCCATTAATGTGCTCAGATCCAAAACCACCGGCAACGGGTACACCCATAGATGTTCCGGTTCCTAAAAACGTACACTTCATGATTCCTGAATTTCTTCTGTGATATTTTTGTCATTAAATCGATCAAGACGGTCCCATATTTTTTCGAGCTCTTTACGAACAGCCGGTTTAATGTAGGTGTCATCCGGATCCATATTTTTTAATACTTTGGCTAAAATTGCAGTCTGAGATTCAGGAGGTTTATTCTTGTTGATAACAATTAATTTGTCACCTTCAATTATGCATTGGTCTCCGCGAAAAGCACCTCTCTCTTTACGAATAGTGTAGCCGCCTTTTTCGCAAAGCGTCTCTAATTCCATTAAAAGAGTTTCCGTTTTCATTAAAAAGTTATTCCGATTGATATTGAATGGGAAGTATAATCGTAATCATTTTGATCACCATCAATATCGTATCTTCTATAGTCGAAATGGTAACTCAAGGCTAAGCCACTGTTACCAAATACATTTTTAATCAGTATCTGTGATGTTCCATCAAAACGGAACAGACTACCACCAAATAAATTACCCTGAGAGAAACTGAAACCATAGTTAGGCGTAGCTTTTAAAGAGAAGTCAAAATTTTCAGAGATTCTTGCAACAGTTCTGATGCCGGATCCAACAATGAATGAGCTTTGTTGAAATTCAGTGTCGACATTATTTCGCTGAACCCGTTTTAAATCTGTTGTAATCTGAATTGGCGCCTGAAGTATAAAGTTTCGTTCGTCACTCATATACAGATTAAGATTGTTGTGCAGCCTGGCAAGAATGTTAATATAGCTGTTGTTGTCCATACCGGTAATGGAGCCGCCCAAGCCAAGACCAATATCAATTCCGGGACTTTCCAGTCTTAATTTTAAAATACTGTCATTAAAACTGTAGTCGTCAATATCTAACAAATCACTGTTTCTGTTGTCAAAATCACCTATTTCCCAGCCTACACTCAACGTTGTAGCGGTTCCAAGTTGCTGCTGACGTACAGGGGAGGAGTCGTCAACGGAAAACATCTGACTATATCCGCTTAAAGGGATAAAAAGTAAAAACAGTACGAATAAGAGAAAGTTTTTCATGATATTTATTTATCAAGGAATGATTCTTGAGTTGCGAATGGTTCAACTATAAACAAAATGTAGTCATCTATGAAAACAATATCTTTAATAATTGGTTCACTCTTATTTATGAGTATTTCTGTAAACACATCTATTTTCGATTTTGAATTTAATACCCTTTCAGGTGAAGAGGTTTCACTTTCTGAGTTTAAAGGTAATGTACTCTTAGTTGTTAATACTGCTTCTGAATGTGGTTACACTCCTCAGTACAAAGAGCTTCAGGAGCTTTATGAAACCTACAACGATCAAGGGTTTTATGTATTGGGCTTTCCTGCAAATAACTTTGGAGGCCAGGAACCCGGATCTGATGAAGAGATTGCTCAGTTTTGTGAGATCAATTATGGAGTAACTTTTCCGATGTTTTCTAAAATTTCAGTTAAGGGAGATGACCAACATCCATTGTATAACTATCTGACCCAGGTAGATAACCCGGATTTTACCGGTGAAATAGGGTGGAACTTTGAAAAATTCCTTGTTGATCGGAACGGAAATATCATCAGAAGGTTTAAGAGTAATGTAACTCCAATGGGCAGTGAATTAATAAACGCTCTGAAAGAAATTTTGTAAAAGAACTTACATACATCCCATCACCATCCCGATAAAGGGCTACAGTTGAAACCTGTAGCCCTTTTATATTTCGGGAAAAAAGTTTCATTCTTCCTTGACTTCGTATCCGAACCCTCCCTATATTTAAATCTGTTCAAAAATGGAACAATGGTCCGGTAGTTCAGCTGGTTAGAACGCCTGCCTGTCACGCAGGAGGTCGCGAGTTCGAATCTCGTCCGGATCGCTTTAAAAGCCGCTCGCAATGTGAGTGGCTTTTTTTGTTTGTGGGTGTTGCGTCTGTTGATGTTTCTACAATAATTTTATACTGCTCTTCTAAAAAGCAGGAAAAGGATAAGAGTAGAAATAATCGTTATCTACAGCATTTGATACTTTAAAAGTGATATCGCAATAAGCAATCAATGGTTTGTTGATTACTTTATTAGGGGATCTCAGAGATATTAATTCCTCTTCGTGCAGGAGGTCGCGAGTTTCCCGAACCGTCGGGATCCGGATCGCTTTAAAAGCCGCTCGCAATGTGAGTGGCTTTTTTTGTTTCTGATTATTGGCACATTTATAACTGTCTCGCAATCGAGGGAATAAAAGAGCACAGATAAATCATCGTCTTAAATATTTACTTAGTTAATGCTGACCTGCTGAATAACTCTTATTGTACTCTTTCAGTCGCATCATTCACCGTTATACATTTAAACCCAATTTATTTACTCTCATTTGAAACTGCTTGATGGCGTAGTTTAAAAACCACTCTTTATCCAGATTAAAAGGGATCTCATCGTATGGTTCAAAAATTTCGTGAATAATATTGGTTGCATCATCAAGAAGAGTAGTTAACTCATCTCTTGCAGTCTCCTGTAAATCGGGATTTTCATCAAGTATTCTATTGATCAGGAAAAGTCCATAAGCAATGTGACGAGATTCGTCCTGTTTTAATTTGTTAATGCCTTCTCGCAGACCTGGTAAAAGATTTCTCTCCTCAAGCATGTTATAAAAAGCCGCATAACCTGTTTCAGCCAGTGTTCCTTCAACAATCATATTGTATGTTATGGATGCTTTCAACAGGTTAACAGCAGATGGATCTTTGTCTAAAGAGGAGAGGGCAAATGGAAGTTTTTCATAAAAGACAATCTTGTAAAATGGTTTGTGAAACTTCTCGGCGTCGGGAATTCCATTAAATACATTTTGATTATACATCGAAAAAAATTCCACGTGTTTAGCTTCTTCCCATAAGAATGATGTTAGATAGATCTCGTCTTCCAGCCTTCCTTCATTACTTATTACTTTTATGAGCGGTAGAAGATCTGATGTAACTGCTTCCTCACCGGCTAAAAAAAGTGATGTTAAGTGATGAATAATTCCCTGTTCTTCATTGGTAAGTTTTTTCCACTGTTCAATATCTGTTGCTAAATTAATTTCCGACGGATTCCATACACCGAACTGTTTGGCTTTCTGGAAAAGTCTCATCGGATAACTATCATGGTCTAATCCTTTACTTGTGGTTTTGAATGATGATCTCTTATGTGAATTTTTCGTTTCTACGGTTTTTTCCTTCTCTTCATAGATGTTTTCTCCGGAAGGTTTGGGAGCAGCCAACATTAATTCCATTGCTGCTTTTCTCTGTGTGGAGAGAAGCACTAAGCTTCCTTTCTCTAAACTTATCCTGCCGAGCATAATCAGTTTTGTTGGATCTCCATTCTTTTCCATTAAACGTATCCAGGTTTTCTCATCTGCTTTCAAAATTACATCTGATTTTGGCTCATCTTTACTCTCTGCATATCGAACCTCTTCACAATTGCCATATTTCAAATCCAAGAAAATGCCTATGATTTCTTTCTCTCTTAAACTGGCTGAAACAGGGTGTGTTATTTTCAAAATAATGGGGGCGTTCCAGGATTTACCGTAGTTATTGTAATTTTTGCTTCTATTGATATTCTCTTTCCATTTATTCATCCACTCTTCAGTGAAATAACCGGAACCTTTTTTCTCGATCTTTTTTTTAAACCACATATCGTAAAATCTTTATTTGTTTTTATTCGTTTGGACAGACAAAGCTTCTGTTTATTGTAACATTTATTGTTTCATTAATAAACGGTATTTTACTAGACTAAGCCGAATTTAGAAAAAATCTATAAACAAATAAAAAACAAACAGATATGAAAAATTTATATCCCACATATGATGTAATTGTTGTGGGAGCGGGCCATGCAGGGAGTGAAGCAGCGGCTGCATCGGCTAAAATGGGCGCTAAAACACTACTCATAACCATGAACTTGGATGCCATTGCCAAGATGTCTTGCAATCCGGCAATGGGTGGTGTAGCAAAAGGTCAGCTTGTACGGGAGATTGATGCTCTTGGTGGTTTGAGTGGTTTAGTGAGTGACCTTAGTGGAGTTCAGTTCAGAATGCTGAATCGCAGTAAGGGCCCGGCTATGTGGAGTCCGCGGTGCCAAAGTGATCGCTCTCTCTACTCAAAATTAATGAGAGAAAATTTAGAGAAAATTGAAAATCTCTATTTTCGGCAGGATAATGTAGTTGATATTGTAACTGACAGCGATGGTAAGCAGGTTAAAGGTGTAGTAACACAAACCGGCCAGACATTTGAGACAAAGTCTGTAATCCTAACCAGCGGGACATTTTTAAACGGGGTTATTCATATAGGTGAATGTCAATACGGAGGTGGGCGTTCAGGCGAACGAGCTTCTGTTGGGATTTCATCAGCCCTTGAAGAATTAGGTTTTGAAGTTGGAAGACTGAAAACGGGAACACCTCCAAGAATAGATGGACGTTCTATTGATTACTCAAAACTGGAAATTCAATATGGAGATGAAGATCCGAGCCCTTTTTCATTTATGACAGAAGAGCTCCCCGGAATTGATGAACAACTAACTTGCTGGATTGGATATACAAATGATGACGTTCATGAAATGCTGAAAACGGGTTTTGACAGAAGCCCAATGTTTAATGGTAGAATTAAATCTGTAGGGCCCAGGTATTGCCCAAGTATAGAAGACAAGATAAATCGATTTGCTGACAAAGATCGGCATCAGTTATTTTTGGAACCAGAGGGCTGGGATACTTACGAAATGTATTTGAACGGATTCTCTACGTCTCTGCCAGAAGATGTTCAATACCATGCACTGCGCATTATTCCCGGTTTTGAAGAAGCGGTTATGTTAAGACCCGGTTACGCAATTGAGTATGACTATTTTCAGCCATATCAAATAAAGAGAACTCTTGAAACAAAGATTGTAGATGGGCTCTTTTTTGCAGGGCAGATTAATGGTACCACAGGATATGAGGAGGCGGCTTGCCAGGGATTAATGGCCGGAATAAATTCAGCTCTTTATGTTCAGGAGAAAGAACCTTTCGTGATAAAAAGATCGGAAGGTTACATCGGCGTATTGATTGATGACCTCATCAACAAAGGCACGGAAGAGCCTTACCGTATGTTTACATCCAGAGCGGAGCACCGGATCTTATTGAGACAAGATAACGCCGATCTTCGTCTTACAGAGCTTGGAAGAAAGATTGGCTTGGTTGATGATGAGCGATACGAACGATTTTCTAAAAAAAGAGAGGAGATTAATCATCTGTTTGATCTAGTAGAAAATTATACTGTACGACCGGATAAGATGGATCCTATGCTGAAAGAAAAAGAAACTTCAACACTTTCGCAGCCGGTCAAGGCAAAAACATTAATTCCGCGACCTCAATTAACTCTTAATGATCTGCTTTCTGCTGATGAAGAATTGAGCAGGAAGGTGTCTGACATTACATCTAATCGAGATGTTTTAGAACAAGTGGAAATTCAGATTAAATATGAGGGATATATCAAACGGGAATTTGAAATGGTTGAAGAGATAAGTAATAAGGAGAATGCCGAAATCCCGGGGAAAATTGATTATTACAAAATTAAAAGTCTTTCTTCAGAAGGGCAGAGTAAATTGAGCAAAATTCAGCCAGAAACCATCGGTCAAGCCTCTAGAATAAGCGGCGTCTCTGCAAGCGATATCGCCGTATTGATGATATATTTAAAAAATTAAAGGAACTGTTTCACGTGAAACATCAAATAGAAGAGATTAAACTAGACTCTGAAACTTTAAAAAATACGAGAGAACTTTACTCAAAGCACGAGGAGAGATTAGAGGCTTACATCAGCTTTCTTTTGGATTGGAATGATAAAATAAACCTTGTGAGCCGTAATGTTTCACGTGAAACACTTCGCGAACATGTTGTTCATTCCTTAATACCGATAGAGATAGGGCTTCTCGGTAGTATTGATGAATGGATAGATTCCGGTACGGGGGGGGGATTGCCGGGAATTCCATTGGCAATAGTAGTGCCGGAGAAAAAGTTTTTTTTGAACGATAATGTTCGAAAAAAAATGAAGGCGGTTTCTGATATTGTTAGCTCTCTTGGTTTAGAAAATGTAGAAATATTGGCTAAAAGCATATCATTGGTCGGCATTAAAACAGGGGTGGGAATTGTAACAAAGCATGCATTTAAAATTGATGATCTACTCCGGCTGACTAAGAAAAAACCGTGGAAAAGGGTTGTAATGTGGAAGGGAATTGAGGGGGCGCACGAAGAGATGGGGCGTGTCCATTCAAAGATAAATTGCACATTCTACTCCTTCCACTTTGGGCATGAGTTTTACGAAGGTAAAGGCTTGGTTGTTCTGGAAAAGTAGCTTGTCATCCCTTTCTTTTTTGTGAGATAGAGTCCATATTGTTGGCTCATTTAATCGCACAGTATCAGTGCGCTGTTGTAGAAGCATTATTCCGGTATTCATCATCATAAAATTTCAAATCAGCATAAATTATGTCCAGACTTAAAAGTTCTGAAAGACGCCTTAAGTTAATTTTGATGCTTCAGGATTCTAAAAGAAAACTCACTGTAAATGATTTAGCTGAGGAGTTCGGGGTGAGTCGACGAACTATATTTCGCGACTTTAATTTTTTGTCTGATATAAATGTGCCGGTAACCTGGGATGAATACAGCGGATATGGTGTAATTGAAGGGTATAAAATACCTCCGCTGATGTTTAACTCAAGGGAACTTGCGACAATCATGGTGGGGTTGAACTTTGTAAAGTCACAAATAGATAAAAATCTTGTAGATGACGCCAAGGGTGTGGAATTAAAGATAAAAAACGTTCTACCTGATGATTTAAAAGAATTTATGAAATCCCTGGACAACCGAACGGTTGTTGATCCTTTTCTGCACTTTGGTGCAGAGAAAAAGGAAGGAGGAAATTGGTACTTGGTTAGCAGCGCTATATCTCAATCAAAAAGTATTGAGTTTACCTATCGCAGTAAAAAGGATGGGAGTGTGACCGGAAGAAAAATCGATCCGTATCTTTTGGTTTTCTATCGAGACCATTGGAATGTGATAGGATACTCACACAAAAGAGAGGCTATTCGGAATTTTGTGCTCGATAGAATGGAAAACGTTAAAATTTTAGACCAAAATTTTAAACTAGAGAAAGAAATTGACGTAGAGGGGTTAATTTTTAATTCTAACGAGTCTGGGCAAAAAATCAGGGTAGTACTCGATGAATCTGCAGAACGCCCGTTTAAAGCCAATCTACCAACAAAAATATTTAAGGAAAGTAGCGTTGGTTCTAAAAAAATTAAGGTAGAGTTCAATTTTGAAAATCTTGACTATATCAACGAATGGTTGCTTCAATTTGGTAATAAGGTAAAAGTGGTGGGTCCGGACAGCCTAAAAAAGAAAAGAGAGACTACACTAAAAAATATGTTAAGTGACATTAAAGATTAATCACCCAATTTAAAAATTAGCGGATATAAAAAAGGCTCCGAAATTTCGGAGCCTTTTTTGTATTAACTATAAATCAGGAATTTTACTCAACGGAAGGGGCGTCCTCTTCAGAAGTTTCTTCCTCATTCACCACTCGAGTAACGGCAGCAATTTTGCCATCTTCATCAAGTCGCATGATTCTTACTCCCTGAGTATTGCGACCCATGGTTCGGATTCCCTTACACTGCATCCGTATGATTTTACCGCGTTCCGTAATTACCATCAGATCATCTTTGTCTGAAACTTCCTTCAGCGCAATCAGGCTTCCGGTTTTCGGCGTTACTTTTAAAGTGATGACTCCTTTACCGCCACGGCTTTGCTCGCGATAATCATCTACTAGAGAACGCTTACCGAATCCGTTTTCAGATATCGCAAGTACGGTTGCTTCATGTGTGTTTTTGATGACAACCATATCTACCAACTCATCACCCTTGTTAAGGTTCATTCCGCGAACACCCGATGTGTTACGTCCCATTTCACGAGCCTCTTCTTCATGGAAACGAATGGCACGTCCAGATTTATTGGCTAGTATAATATTACTTTCACCATCTGTGAGTGCAGCTTCGAGCAGACTGTCATCATCCTTAATGTTGATGGCGATGATACCATCGCGGCGTGGCCTGCTGTAGGCTTCGAGTGAAGTCTTTTTAACCTGTCCTTGTTTTGTGGACATGATGATAGAATGAGATTTTATGTAATCTTCATCATCAAGTGTTTTAACAGGTACAAAAGTTTTAATGCTGTCATCTTTCTCGATATCAATCAAGTTAACAATAGCACGGCCACGAGCTAATCTTGAACCTTCAGGAATTTCATAAACTTTTAACCAGTAACAGTTTCCTTTTTCAGTAAAGAATAGGATATAGTTGTGATTAGTCGCAACAAACAGATGTTCTACATATTCATCATCTTTTGTCGTGGTTCCTTTCATTCCTTTACCACCGCGTCGTTGTCGGCGATACCCGCTTACCGGCATTCGTTTAATGAAGCCTTTGTTTGAAATAGTAACAACCACATCTTCATCGGCAATCATATCCTCAATATTGAAATCATCGGCAGAGTATACAATCTGTGTACGTCTCTCATCTCCGTATCGATCTTTCAATTCAAGTAACTCTCGCTTAATGATTTCATTCTGCTCTTCGCGATTAGATAGAATTTCTCTGTAATCTGAAATCTGAGTTGCAATATCCTGATATTCAGTATCAATTTTATCGCGCTCAAGTCCGGTTAGCTTTTGAAGACGCATATCCAGAATAGCTTTAGCCTGAATATCGGTGAGGGCAAACTTTCTGCGTAACTCCGTATTAGCTTCCTGGGGATTCTTAGATGCACGAATCGTCTTAATTACTTCATCAAGATTATCGAGGGCAATTTTAAGACCTTCCAGAATGTGTGCGCGAGCTTCGGCTTGATCTAAATCATAAATCGTACGCCGTATAATAACTTCAACCCGATGCTCAATAAATCGAGATATTAACTCCTTGAGCGACATTACTTTAGGCCGCCCCTTAACGAGCGCTAGATTAATGACGCCAAAAGTTTGCTGCATCTGCGTGTACTTGTAAAGCTGATTAAGTACTACTCCTGCATTCGCATTACGTTTGAGAATAATTACGATTCTCATTCCCTCGCGATCAGACTCATCACGGATTTCAGAGATTTCTGTAATTTTTTCATCACCAACGAGCTGGGCAACTTTTTGAATCAGAGTAGCTTTATTAACCTGATAAGGAATTTCAGTAACTACAATCTGTTCCCTGGAATTTCGGAGTTCTTCCACATTTGCACGGGCGCGCATTGTTATTTTTCCGCGACCGGTTGAATAGGCTTCCTTCACACCTTCATAACCATAAATAATACCGCCGGTAGGAAAGTCAGGAGCTGTGATGTGCTTCATCAGCTCTTCTGTTTCAATATCGGGATTATCAATTACGGCAACGGTTCCGTCAACAACTTCTGTTAAATTGTGAGGAGCCATATTGGTGGCCATACCAACTGCAATACCGGATGCTCCATTTAGCAGAAGGTTGGGCAACATGGCGGGCAGTACAGTAGGTTCGGTTAGTGTATCATCAAAGTTAGTTTGATAATCCACAGTCTCTTTGTTGATGTCTGCCAGTAGTTCCTCAGCAATCCGCTGCATCCGAACCTCTGTGTAACGCATCGCCGCGGCAGAATCACCATCAATTGAGCCAAAGTTACCCTGTCCGTTAACGAGTGGATACCGAAGAGAAAACTCCTGTACCATCCGCACAATAGAGTCATAAACCGCGGAATCACCGTGTGGGTGATACTTACCAAGAACTTCACCTACAATACGGGCACTCTTTTTAAAATTCCGATTATGCAGCATACCGAGATCACTCATACCGTAAAGAATACGCCTGTGCACGGGTTTTAATCCGTCACGCACATCCGGAAGAGCTCGGGAAACAATCACAGACATCGAGTAATCGATGTAGGATGATTGCATTTCATCTTCAATTGAAATAGGTATAATTTTTTCTGTAGCCATGAATCAGTTTTATCAGATGAATATTTTCTTAGATATCGAGTTGAGCGTATTTGGAATTTCTTTCAATGAATTCCCGGCGAGGTTCAACATCACCACCCATTAATGTGGAGAACATTTTATCAGCTGCGGCAGCATTTTCTACCGTCACCTGCTGCAGTGTTCGAGTATCGGGATCCATTGTGGTTTCCCAAAGCTGCTCGGGGTTCATCTCACCAAGACCCTTGTATCGCGAAACGTCAAATTTTTTCTTCGACTTTTTCAATTCGCGAATCAATTTATCCCGCGTGTCATCATCCCAGGCGTAATCAATTTGCCCACGTGTAGATGTGATTCTATAAAGAGGGGGTGTTGCAATATATACAAACCCATTTTCGATAAGAGGGTGCATATATCTAAAGAAGAATGTGAGCAACAGCGTACGGATGTGGGAACCGTCGACGTCGGCATCTGTCATGATAATAATTTTATGATACCGCAGTTTATCAAGCTCAAACTCCTCCTCGTGACCTACACCGGTACCCAGAGCGGTAATCATTGCCTGTATCTCTTTGTTCTCCAGTATCTTATTTATTTTAGCTTTCTCAACATTCAGAATTTTACCTCTCAATGGGAGAATAGCCTGAAAACTTCGGTTACGGCCCATTTTAGCAGATCCGCCCGCAGAGTCACCCTCTACCAGGTAAACTTCACTGTGTGCCGGATCTTTAATGGAGCAGTCTGCAAGTTTACCGGGTAGACCGCCACCACTCATCACACTCTTTCGTTGAATAAGCTGACGAGCCTTACGGGCAGCTTCACGTGCTTCAGCTGCTACAATTACCTTGTTAAGAATCTTTTTGGCGGTTTTGGGATTTTGCTCCAAATACTCATTGAGTTTTTCATAAACAATAACTTCAACGGCGCTTTGAACCTCGGAGTTACCCAGCTTTGTTTTGGTCTGTCCTTCAAATTGAGGTTCTGCAACCTTAACACTCAAAACACAGGTCATTCCCTCACGGAAATCTTCACCGGAAACCTGAATTTTACTGTTTGATTTGATGATGTTGTTCTTATCGGCATAGTTTTTAAAACAGCGGGTAAGTGCTCTTCTAAAACCTGATATGTGAGTACCACCTTCGCGCGTATTAATATTGTTAACGTACGAATGCACATTTTCGGAATAACCGTCGTTGTACTGAATGGCTAGTTCCACCGGAACATTTTCAACTTCACCGGAGATGTACATCGGTTCATTCATCAACGATTCGCGGGATTCGTCGAGATATTGAACAAAATCTTTAACTCCGCCGGCATAATGGAATTCTACAAATCGGGTATCGCTGTCATCATCCTCTCTCTCATCGGTAATCTCTACGGTGATTTCAGGATTTAGGAACGCAAGTTCCCGCATCCGATCTGCAATAATATCAAATTTAAACTCAGTAGTTTGAGTAAATATCTCGGAATCGGGTTTAAACTTTATAGTTGTACCGTTCAACTTTGTTTTGCCAACTTCCTGAAGTGGTTTTGTAGTAAAGCCACGCTCAAACTCCATGACATATATTTTACCGTCACGGTGGATTTCTGCATTAAATGTACTGGAGAGGGCGTTCACACAACTGACACCTACACCGTGCAATCCACCTGATACTTTATAAGAGTCTTTATCAAACTTACCTCCGGCGTGCAGTTTGGTTAAAACTACCTCAACAGCAGGCATATTTAGTTTGGGATGTTGATCTACCGGGATTCCACGGCCGTTGTCGGAAATGGTAATTGAGCCATCAACATGTATAATTACTTTAATGTGATCGCAATATCCGGCAAGAGCCTCATCAATAGAATTGTCAACTACCTCGTTGATTAGGTGATGAAGGCCGCGCTGGCCGGTGTCTCCAATATACATGGATGGACGCTTTCGAACAGCTTCAAGACCTTCTAATACCTGAATATTAGACGCTTTATAGTCAGATCCTTTCTTTTTTGCCATAAATGGGGTTGAGTGTGGTTAAAAATAGCCTCTTAGACGGTGGAAAATAGCGCAAGATCGGGCAAAATCAAAAAAAGGAATGGGTCTATGTGCCTTTTTGTAACATCTCCTTAAAATGGGCGTTTTTGGAGTCTGTAACAGGTGTAAGGAAGTGTGAAAATCGTTGCGCTAAAGCAATTCGAAAATAATATGCAAAAAAGCATTGAATTTAAAATGTAATCGCCTTAATTTTGGTGTCTATCGAAAAACCAGCTAAGTAAATGAATTATGGCACGCAAGGACGATATCACAGGACAAAAGCCGCTGAACGGTTATCGCTCATCTAAAGCGAATAACAAAACGAAGCACCGTTTTCATTTGAATTTGAAAAAGCGGCGATTCTATATTCCTGAAGAGGATCGGTGGGTTACACTGAAGGTTTCTAATAAAACCCTCCGTACAATTAACAAGAAGGGAATTTCTGCAGTTTTGAAAGAGGCCAGAAAAAAAGGAACACTTTTAAAAGAGGTATAAACAATGGCGAAAGGTAATCGCATTCAGGTAATTTTAGAATGTACAGAAAAACCGGGTAGCTCACGGTATGTAACGATGAAGAACCGTCGTAATACTACGGATCGTTTGGAGCTGAAGAAGTACAACCCGGTACTTAGAAAGCACACAATCCATAAAGAAATTAAATAAGATCAACCATGGCGAAGAAACAAGCATTTGGTGAAGAAGCTCAGGCGCTGAAACAAGCTCAGCGTAAAATGGCGAAGGTTATCATCTCTACAAAGAATGAGCGTGGAAAATATGCGTTCAGAGAAACGATGATGGACCAGGATGATGTGAAAGATTTTATCAACAGAAATAAATCGTAAAGGTTTATTGACGATTTTGTAGAAAAGGTTGCATCCCGAACGGATGTAACCTTTTTTTTTGCTTACATTTGACGATAGTTTCAACTTAAAAAAAGATGAGAAGGTTTATGAGTATTAAAGAGACCATTATGAACGACTTGAAGGAAGCTATGAAGTCTAAAAAGACGGATGAACTTCGTGTGCTTCGTTCATTAAAGGCCAAAATTCTGGAAAAAGAGATCAGTGAACGCAAAGGCGGTGAAGCTACTATTACCGATGAGCAGGTAACTGAGGTGCTGATGAAAGCAGCAAAACAGAGAAAGGAATCCATCGACCAGTTTGAACAGGGCGGACGAGATGATCTTGTTGATAAGGAAAAACAGGAGCTCTCTATTATTGAGTCCTATCTTCCTGAAATGATGGATGACGATGCCATCAGAAAGGAAGTTCAAAAACAGAAGGAAGCTATGGGAGCTACTTCCATGGCCGATATGGGCAAGTTGATGGGGGTTATGATGTCTAAACTGAAGGGCAAGGCGGAAGGCGGTGACGTTAGCCGAATTGTCAAAGAGGAACTGTCCAAATAGATAGAAATGAATCTGCTCGATTTTTTTATCGTGATACCCATTGGCTACTTTGCGTATCGCGGTTTTATGAGCGGAGTCATACATGAAGTGCTAAATATTGCAGGAATTATTTTAGCAGTATTTATCACTTTTGAATATATGGATGAAGCATCTGTATTATTCAGGCCCTTTTTTGATAATCCGGATTACGCGGTTGTTGCTGCGGGAATATTTCTGTTTGTAGCTACCGTAGGTGCTGTACAGGCAATTGCCTATGCAACGAAAAAACTGCTTGAAGTAATTAAGTTAAATTTGATAAACAGACTAGCCGGCCTGCTCTTTGGCGCCTTGAAGTCCGGAGTTGTTGTCAGTGCTGTACTTTTACTGCTAGCCGGGCTGAATCTGCCGGGAGAGGATACCAGAACTGAATCTGTATCGTATCCTTATGTTATTTATATGGCACCTATGGCTTTCGATTTAGTAGCGAAAGTATACCCTGGTGCAGAAAATTTTATTGAAACGATTGATCAGACAATCGAAGCAAACAATCCGATAAAATCATTACCAATATTTGAAGATCTAAATTTATGAGTTTTCCATCTGTAGAAGAACAACTAAATGTTATCAAAAGGGGTACAGTTGAAATTGTACCTGAAGACGACCTGGTAGAAAAGCTGAAAAAATCGAAGAAAGAGAATAAGCCTCTGCGTATAAAGCTTGGGTGTGACCCAACCAGACCGGACCTCCATCTTGGACACTCGGTTATTCTGAGAAAACTCCGACAGTTTCAGGATTTAGGGCACCATGTGATTCTTATTATTGGTGATTTTACCGCGCTGATCGGAGATCCGACCGGGCAAAATAAAACCCGACCATCTCTCACAGAAGAGGAGATAAAGGAGAACGCCAGAACCTACCTGGATCAAGCCGGGAAAATATTGGACGGCGATAAAACGGAAATAGTGTACAACTCTGACTGGTTGAGTGGAATGAAGTTTCAGGATGTAATTTTACTCAGCTCCAAAATGACGGTTGCCCGAATGATTGAGCGGGATGACTTTTCAAAACGTTATAAGAACAATGAGTCGATTTCACTTCATGAATTTCTCTATCCGCTGGCTCAGGGGCAGGATTCTGTTCATCTGAACTCAGATGTTGAACTTGGCGGAACAGATCAGAAATTTAACCTACTTGTAGGGCGCGATTTGCAAAGAGATGCCGGCCAGGATCCGCAGGTATGTCTGATGATGCCGCTGCTTGTTGGCACGGATGGTTCGATGAAGATGAGTAAATCTTATGATAACTACATTGGAATTGATGAGCCGGCTAATGAAATGTACGGCAAGGCGTTATCCATTCCGGATGACCTGATGTACTCGTACTATGAATTGGTAACGGATATCTCTACAGTTGATTTGGAATCCGTTAAAAAGCGAGTTGAAAAAGATCCTCGCAACACAAAGCACGATCTGGCGTTCACCATTACCCGGATGTATCATGGGGAGCAGGCCGCGAAAGAAGCGAGAAAATATTTTGAGCAGACCGTCATCAACAAAAATATTCCTGATGATGCGCCTGAATTTACCTTTAAGGCGGGGTCAACACACAGACTTCTGGATATTATTTCTGAAGCAAACCTGACATCCAGTAACGGTGAAGCAAAGCGAATGATGAAGCAGGGCGGGGTTACCCTGGATGATGAAAAAATTAAAAGTCCCGGGCATGAAATCACTTTTAAAGAAGGTGATGAAATTGCACTAAAAGTAGGTAAGAGAAATTTTGCTAAATTAAAGGCAGAATAAACATAGAATATGGCCGGAATTAATTAAAGATATTCCGGCTTTCCTGAACCCGACATACTATGGGAACACATTTTTCCGGATCAAGCTCTGAAGTAAACACCCTGAACGCTTTCATAAAAATTATGAGGGCAACGGAATCACTTACTAACCGGCTGAACAGGCACCTTGCAGAGGCAAATCTTACAGAGAGTCAATTTGGGACGCTGGAAGCACTTCACCATTTAGGCCCGCTTAACCAGCGATCGATTGGTGAAAAAATATTGAAGAGTGGCGGAAACATAACCATGGTGGTGGATAACCTGGAAAAGCAGGGCTATGTGAAGCGAAAGAAAGATCCCAACGATCGCCGCGCAGTTTTGATCCATCTTACACCGGAAGGTCAGGAATTTATAGAAGGCTTTTTCCCAAAGCACCTCCAAAAAATTAAAGAGGAGTTTTCCGTTTTTACAGAAACTGAGAAGAAAGAACTGGCTCGTTTGTGTAAAAAACTGGGAGTTAAAGAAGAAGAGTAAAGCCCATTAATAGATCTGTAAGGAATTTTGCTTTCCTGTTTCTTACAGATATGAGTGGATCCAAAAGATACCGTTTTCCCAGCGCATCATACCCGGCCGTTAGGGTTATGCTTTTAATGGTAATGGGAATTATCTACGGTTATGTATCGGACCTGAACTTAATCCCTTCCATACTGCTGTTTATTACAGTAGTACTATTTTGGTTTGTATCGGAATTCATACTGAGAAAAGTTAACATTATTCTCTCATCTCACCTTTCAACCATTCTCTACTGCTTGGTAATATTTACCGCTTCATTTTTATGGTATAAAGTTGCTGACCATAACCTTGAAAAAAATTTTAATGAATCCGGCTTCATTCATTTTTATGCCTGGGAAGAAATTGAATTATCAGGTACAGTGAGAGAAAAAGGATATACCACGAGTGGTAAGAGAGTATATGTTGCAGAAATCGATAAAAGCTTTTTAGAAGAAGGTTTATCAACTTCAAAAAAATACAGAATAAGGCTTTATAATGGTGAGGTAGGGGGGCGAGATCTGCAAATAGGCAGTTCCTTCAGAGCGGTAGTTCGGCTGTACGAATTTCCTGAAAGAAGAAATCCACATGAATTTGACTATGGGGGCTGGCTTTATAAGCAACAAATAGCAGCGCATGGCGAAATAACCGAGCTTATAGAAAAGGATGAACCACAAACGGTATTTAGCTGGATAAGCTTAAGAGGATATGTACAAAAAAATGTGGATGAGCTCTTTAGTCCTCAAACTGCACCCATGGCAAAAGCTCTGTTTCTGGGATATAAGGAAGAGATAGGTGAAGATACGCGGCAAAATTTTTCAAGGTCAGGACTGTCGCATATTATGGCAGTTTCTGGTTTGCATGTAGGTTTTATTGTAGCTCCAATATGGTTTATCATTCCGTTTCTGTGGACTAAAAGGTGGGGGAAGTGGGTTGGTTTAATTCTTTTAACTGTACTGCTATTTGGTTATGCAGGACTTACCGGGTTCAGCGCTTCAGTTAGCAGGGCATCACTTATGGCCTGGCTGATTACATACGGCAAGCTTTTTAGTAGAGTTCGCAACTCAATAAACTTGACGGCCGCTGCTGCAATAATATTGTTGATAGTCAATCCATACCAGCTGTTTGATGTGGGTTTTCAGCTGTCGTTCGGTGCTGTTTTTACAATTCTCTTGTTGATGCCCGAAGCTCAGCGAATCATGCCGGCCAGATATCGCTATGGTAAAATTGGCGCCTTAGCTACCATAGTCATTATTTCTGTGGTGGTGCAGGCAGGATTGTTTCCAATTCTCACCTACTACTTTGGGGAGTTTTCAATAGCCGGGCCTATAGCCAATGCATTGGTCATTCCAATAATGACGGTTACCGTGCCGGCAGGTTTAGCTATTTCATTACTTCCGATGTCATCAAATATCATGCTGTCCTATGGAGCAATACCGGTAGAGTGGAGTTTAATATGGATAGAATCTGTGGCAGAGAGTATTGGTAAAAGTGAATTGAGCTATTTCACAATTTCAAACGAATCGTTATTAATTTTTCTGCTATGGGGCTTAATGATCCTGTTTGGCGGTTCAATTAGGATTCCGGAGTTGAGATGGAAACTTTGTATTGCAGTTTTACTTGTTTTCAACCTTTTTATGATTGAGCAAATTTTCCAAAACAAAGGGCAAAGCCAACTTAAAATAACATTTCTGGATGTGGGGCAGGGAGATGCAGTACATATTCAGACGCCTTCAGAAAAGCATATTTTAGTGGATGTTGGCAGGTGGAACCCGGGTTACGACAGCGGTTCAAGAGTGATTACTCCCTATCTGAAACATAGAGGCGTGGAAACGGTTGATGCTGTAATACTTTCACATCCGCACGCAGATCACATCGGAGGAATTGAATCGGTTATGAATGAATTTAAAGTGCTAAATATTTATCAAAGCAGTTACGAGTATGAGAGCCAGCTTTATAACAATTATGTAAGAAAAGCCGATTCATTGGGTATATCTGTGCAAAATGTTTATGCGGGTGATCTTATTGATATTGAAAGCAACCTGCGATTATACGTTTTAGGGCCTCTGGAAAAAGAAACAAAACCGTCGAATCCCAATAACTATTCTGTAGTAGTAAAAATAGTTTATGGAGATCAATCCATACTGTTAACCGGCGATGCAGAAAGCCAACAGGAGCTGGATTTAGTGACTTATTACGGGGACTTTTTAAGGTCTAATCTATATAAAATGGGTCATCACGGAAGCAGAACCAGCTCAACGAAAACATTTATAGAACATGTAGAACCTGAAATCTCCGTTGCATCTCTTGCTTTTAGGAATAGATTCCGCCATCCAAACCGGGATGCCGTGAGCAGGGTGAGTACATATAGTGAAGAAAATTACTTTACAAGTTTGGAGGGGGCTGTTGTTTTTAAATCAAACGGTAAAGGTTTGCAGAGAGTTGAATGGTAGCGAAGTAAAAAAGAAGTTTGAACGTGGTAGATCGAAGGTGTAATTTCATCAAGTGTGAATTAAAAAGAATAGATAATTATGTCAGAAAAGGAACGGCTGAGTTTCGAAGAGGCTTTAAAACAATTGGAAGCAATCGTCGAAAAACTCAATGATAAAGAAATATCACTCGAAGAATCTGTAGCCTTGTACGAAGAGGGGCAGAAGCTTTCAAAAATATGTTCTGAAACATTGGAAAGCGCGGCTTTAAAAATTGAGAAAATAGATCAAAGTAAGAGCGCTCCTGAGAATGAGTAGCAGTAAATTATGGAAACATACAAGCCAACCCCGGGCCCCTTATTAGCAAAGATATCATCTCCGGATGATCTGAAAAAACTTTCATCGGAACAGCTACAGGATGTGTGCGATGAGTTGAGGGAGTATATCATTGACTCTGTGTCTGTTTATGGTGGTCATTTCGGAGCCAGCCTTGGTGTGGTTGAGTTAACGGTTGCGCTTCACTATGTATACGATACACCAAGAGATAAGCTGGTGTGGGATGTTGGGCATCAGGCTTATGGCCATAAGATATTAACCGGAAGAAGAGACCAATTCTATACAAACAGGAGATATAACGGTCTTTCCGGTTTCCCAAAACGATCGGAAAGTGAATACGATGCATTTGGCGTTGGTCATTCCAGTACATCCATATCAGCAGCTTTGGGAATGGCCGTTGCATCTGATTTAAACAGTGAGAATAAAAAAGCTGTTGCGGTAATCGGTGACGGAGCTATGACCGGCGGTATGGCCTTTGAAGCTCTGAATAACGCCGGGGCTCAAAATTCAGACATTTTGGTGATTCTGAATGATAATAATATGTCTATTGATCCCAATGTTGGTGCTTTGAAGGAGTACCTGGCAGACATCACGACCAGCAAGACTTTCAATAAAATGCGTGATGAGATTTACGATCTGCTCGGACATTTTAAGTCAGCCGGTGAAAAAATGAGAAAAGTGGCTTCAAAGCTTGAAAAAGCGATGACTGCCGCAATTACACCCGGTGCACTTTTCCAGGCACTTGGATTTAAGTACTATGGACCCGTTGATGGCCATAACGTGGATGCCCTGCGAAGACATTTGGAGGATTTGAAAACTGTATCCGGTCCCAAACTGCTGCATATTGTGACAGTAAAAGGGAAGGGATTTGCACCTGCCGAGCGGGAACAAACAAAGTGGCATGCTCAAAGCAGTCCGTTTGATAAAATTACCGGCAACCCTTTAACCAAGCCTAAAACGAAGGAAAAACTACCTCCAAAATATCAGGATGTATTTGGAGAGGCTTTGGTGGAGCTGGCTGAAGATAATGAAGATATCGTGGCTATTACGCCTGCAATGCCTAGTGGTTCCAGCCTTTGGCCTATGATGAGAGCTTATCCTGATCGCTCGTTTGATGTGGGTATTGCGGAGCAGCATGCAGTTACGTTTGCTGCCGGACTCGCAACAGAAGGAAAAAAAGCCTTTGCCGCCCTCTACTCTACCTTTTTGCAGAGAGCCTATGATCAGGTGATCCACGATGTGGCTATTCAAAAACTACCGGTTGTTTTTTGTATTGACAGGGCCGGCCTGGTTGGAGCTGACGGACCCACTCATCACGGGCTCTATGATATTTCTTATCTGCGAGCTGTACCGAATATTATTGTTTCCTCTCCGATGGATGAGCAGGAGCTTCGCGATATGATGTTCACAGCATCTGAGTATGATCAAGGCGCTTGGGCGATCCGATATCCGCGTGGCAGGGCGACCGGAATGGAAGTTCGTAAGGAGTTTCAGAGAACAGAAATTGGGAAAGGCAGAGTCATTCAAAAAGGAGAATCGGTTGCGGTGTTAAGTTTTGGACCGATTGGCAAATATGTAATGGACGCTAATGAATTACTTCAGCAGGAGAATATCCACATTGGTCACTACGATCTGAGATTTGCCAAACCACTGGATACAGATATGATCGACTCTGTGTTAGAGTCGTACGATTATATTATCACGCTGGAGGATGGAACCAGACTCGGTGGGTTTGGATCTGCGGTAGCCGAATATGTGGCTGAAAAGGGCGCAGGTGTACCGGTGAAGATTTTGGGCGTTCCCGACCAAATTATTGAACATGGTTCACAGAGAGAATTGCACGACGAGGTGGGCATTGGCCCTGACGGTATCGTGGAAACCGTAAAAAATTTATTGGGAATTAAAATTGCCTGATCTCAAATCCTTATCTTTTTTTCTGAAATAATAATTGATCAGAAAATATATACCCTTGTCTTACACGCTCAAAGATTTTGATTATCATTTGCCTGAAGAGCTGATTGCTCAAAAACCGGCTATTCCAAGAGATCACTCCAGGCTTTTAGTCTATGATCGCGAAAGCGGCACTATCCGGGATGATTATTTCTATAACATCGGCAAGTATCTGCCGTCTCAAACTTCACTGGTAGTAAATAACAGTAAAGTTGAAAAGTGCCGCCTGCTGTTTAATGACGACAAGATTGAGATATTTGTAACTAAAGCTGTAGACGATCGCATTGTTGAAGCGATGGTGCGACCGGGAAAAAAATTCAAGCCGGGAAAAACGGTTGAGCTTGCGGTCGGATTGAGTGCGAAAACCCTGAACATTGCAGAAGACGGAATCCGAACCATTGAATTAAGCCGCTCTCTGGATGATGCTATCACGGAAAAATATAAACACACACCGTTTCCTCCATACATAGAACGGGATGAATCGCTTGCAGATCGATATCAAACAATCTACGCAAAAGATGAGGGAAGTAAGGCGGCTCCAACCGCGGGACTGCATTTTACGCCTGAGCTGATCAGCAAACTGGAAAAACAGGGAATAGAAAAGAAAGAGGTTACTCTGCATGTGGGGTTAGGGACTTTTGCACCGGTAAAAACCGATAAGATCGAAGATCATATTATGCATAGTGAGTGGTATCAGATTTCTGCTGATCAAGCCAGTGCTTTGAACCGTTCAAAAACCATTACTGCAGTCGGAACCACAAGTGTGAGAGTGCTGGAATCGGCGAAGAAAATTGGGCAGAAGTTCACGGCCTGCTCCGGAGAAACGGATATTTTCATCACTCCGGGCTATACATTTCAATCCGTAGACCACCTGATTACAAACTTTCACCTTCCCAAAAGCACCCTTTTAATGCTGATTTCTGCTTTCATAGGGTTTGATGAAATGAAAAAAGTGTATCAACACGCAATTAAGGAGGAGTACAGGTTTTACTCGTTTGGCGATGCGATGCTTTTGCTCTGAACCAAAAATTTAATTCAGATTATAAGGGCCACTCTGCTCGCCAGATTTCTCCCTCAAATTGATTGTTGAAATAGAGTGCGCTTCGTTCTGCAGAGATTGTAAAATTTTTCGAATTAATTTCCAGATCTGAGTACTGAAGTATTTTCATTTCGGTTCCTTCATTATTCATCCACCCAACTGTTACGGGTGTATCACTTGGGGTGTTAAAAAGAATAGCTACTCCATCATCAGTCGCCTCGAGATGTGAAGCGTACATCAGAAAGATGATGTTTCCACGATCAAGCATTCTTCTATTTGCCTCGATATAGTTTTCGAAAACCTCATCCATAAAGTCGGTTTCAATGAGGTGCTCCCACTGCAGTTCATATTGGTGATTGTAGGCCTGTAAAACACCGGTTGTAAGTTGAAAAGAGAAGATTCGTTCACTATTTACCGCCGGCATAACTCTGTTTTTCATAAATGAAGGTACCTGATTCCGCTCAATGGCCTGCCTTGTTGATGAAATGCTGATATCGTCATCATCACTAGTTAATGATTCTCCAAAATGGTGAATAGTGCTGTTATTTAAACTGGAATGGGTGAGCAGGCTTCCATCGTGACCACCCGACTGGAAGTAGAACTCGCCTTTTGATCCGGCCGACATCATCTGTGAATATTGTTGAGAAGAGAGGCTCTGCTCGTCTAAAAACTCTCCATCAAAAGAGTAGGAGATCAGCTTGGCATTTCCGGGATCGAAACCGAGTATCTCATCATCAAACATCCAGAGAGATGCCAGATATTGAAACTCCTCAGGACCGTTGCCCTGATTTCCGAAAGATTGAATTAGCCGATAATCCTCGTCAAATCTGTGAACAACCCCGGCGCCGAAATCGTAGACGTAAAGACCTTCGGAAGTTGCCAATATCGATGAGGGCATAGCAAATCGGTCGTCTGTTGTGGTATCGATAACGCGTTCTGCACCGTTCAGTTCCAGATTAGTCCGCTCAATCTCAGCAGGAGGTGTATCGGATTGGCATGAGGTAAGTGTTATTAGGAGAAGGGTGAGAGATAAAATGTACCGATTGTGCATAAAAAAAGTATTATTTAATTAGTACTAACACTGTAGCACAACGCACTGGGAATTGCAAGCCAAACCTACATACTACATATTTTCAATTATCCTCTTCCTTATATTGGGCTTTGTAACCGTTTTTGATTTTCTGATTCATGTGTCGTTTATAATTATCGTACTCATATTTTCGTACGGTAAATTCTGAGTGATAATTTCCGTCATTACAGTCTACGTGAAACTTATTTGGATTTTCAGTTTCTGAGATGACTACCTGAATGTCGCCCAGTTTATAGGATTCTATTTCTTTTTTTGTGCTCATTCTGTCGATGCGGTTATAGGAATTATTTTGGTTTAAGATAACAGTTTTGTTTTATAGTGATGAATACGGATTTTACTTGTGTCAATTTCAAATAAATGGATCAAAATGAATAAACTGACTTATCTACTATTACCAATTTTGCTTATTACAGTGGCATGTGGAGGTGAGGCCCAAACGGATTTAACTCCTGAATTGCCTCGTGATACACCTCAGGAAGCATTTTTTGCCAATGTGTTTTCGTTATGTGGAGAAACCTTTGCCGGAGAATCAACATTCCCCGACGATCCGGATCACGATTTAGTTGATACAGAACTTATGGCAACGGTTTCTACTTGTACGGAAGAGCTAATCGAAGTTGATTTTTTGCGTGATGGCGGTACATGGCACGCAACCTGGGTGTTGGAAATGCGTGAAAACGGACTGCATCTTTATCACGATCACATCGGTGAAAATGTGTATGAAGAGGGCGAAGCACCTTTGACAGGATATGGCGGGTATGCTGATGAGAGAGGCAATGAATACCAACAGTATTTCCCTGCAGACGATTACACGGCAGAAATTTTACCGGAAGCAGCAACCAATGTTTGGATGATGCAATACGATCCTGAAGAGGGAACTTTTGAATACTCTTTAGAAAGGCATCAGGAACCTAGATTCAGAGCGGTTTTGACAAAGCTCTAAAACATAATTAGGGGAGGGTGTAACAATTACTCCCTCCTTTTTTCAATTCATAACATTGTGCTATTGCATTTTCTTTTACCATATCTGTTCCTTTTATCTTTTGCAGAGATTGAGATTTTTTCAGTTCCAAATGTGGAAATGGAAACTGAAGAGGAAGTAATATTTTATACATCCTATGGCTATCTGGATGATGAAGAGTGGGTGATACCGCTACGCATCTATGTACAGGAAAACCGGTCGAGGGTGGCAAACTTATCACTTAGAGTAGTGAACCGCATCAGAGGTTTAAATGAAGAAGAAAGTGCGCTCTTTAGCTACCGAATCTCAGATTTTGTGGCAGATAGTGAGTCACGCGAAACTGTAAAATTTATCTTTGACAACGATCCCGATCGTCAAACTTTCTATCTCAATGAAGATGGGAGTCCTGTAGAAACGAACCTGAACGGCTTTAAAGTTGGAGAAATTCGGCTTTCTATAGAGAAAGCTGACGTATTGTTAAAAAAGCAAAATTCAGAAAATGGATGGTTAGTGTTTCGTGCCGTATCGGATGAACACTCAGGTATTGGAAGAGTAAGACTGATTGAACAAGAGGGGTTATCGGTAATATCTGATATAGACGATACAGTAAAAATTTCACAAATACCCGCTGGCAGCAGGGTTGTGATCAGAAATACATTTTTTAAAGAGTATAAACCGGCACCCCGAATGGCCAATTTATACAGTAACTGGGACAATGCCGCGTTCCATTATGTTTCAGGATCCCCCTGGCAGCTATATCGTCCGTTAAAAAATTTCCTTTTTAGTGATAATGCAGGGTTTCCGGAAGGAAGCATGCATATGAAGCAGGTCACCAAAAACCTTTTGAGCATAAATACGTGGCGGGGATTAAATGATTTGATCACAAATGAAAATGTAACATACAATCAAAAAATAGATCAGATAAGCCGGATATTTCAACATTTTCCTGATCGAGAATTTATTTTAGTAGGTGATTCCGGTGAGCGAGACCCTGAGGTTTACAGGGAGATTGCCCGGCGCTATCCTGACCAGATATCTAATATTATAATCAGAGATGTTATTAACGACAGAGAGAACAGGCCGGATCGACTTGAGGGAATGGAAATTATTCCGGCGCCAACAATTCAGCCGGGTGTATTCAACCCTTAGAAGCTTCCAAAATAAGTTGTGACTTGATTTCTGGTTGGTTCCCACCCAACAGAAATTCCAATATCAAAACGCAGATTACTCAATCTGAATCGAGACCGTATTCCTGCACCATAAACAGCCCGACTGGCATCAGCCAGATTGCGGCGATCTAAGTCAGTAACGGTTTGGGAAAACAGAACCAGGTAGATGTTAGATAGATAAACGGGAAGTAAAAGCCCTCCATCATCAGGATATACAATGGGTATGGTGTAACGAGTGTTAAAAATACCGGCGTTGTTAACGGCAGGGAGCGGTATTTCTGAAAAGCTATCGGAATAGAGTGTTGAAATGTTAAAAACGGGCAGATCGGTTTGGGTTATGATCTGTCCCGTTAAACGAAGTGACTGATTGTAGCGAGAAAGAGGGGCAATAAATGTGGATATGTACCCCCGAAACCCTTTCCGGTCGGTCAGATTGGCATTAATGTTGAACTGATCAGACTGAATATCCAGAGATGTTTGATTGAGTCCATAACGTGACTCAGTAAAAAATATCCAGCCGGCATTTGGTTGTACATCACGGAAATATTGCCTGATATTGTAATTGAATACGGTTCTCAAACCCAACGTATGTCGGGTTCCGAACTCTGAATATGCCTGAGAGGTATTGTTCGGATTTAAAAATCTGAGTTGATTGACAAAAAATTGCGGTTCCACCAGTAGTGATGTAAAACGGGTATTTCTTTCGAGGTAGTATCGAAATGGTACTTTTAAAGAAGCCCCTCTGGATTGCTGCAGAAACGGAACGATAAATTGCTCATCATTTTGAGTGATCCTGAAAGATGTTAGCGCGGGATCATTGTAAATATTTACCCTGAAACCCGGAAAGAAGCCTTTATAGCTGTATTCAAGATCATACCAAAACCGGTCCATGTAGTGCGAGAGCTCCATCTCGTAACTTTGGCGATTAAGCTGATCTACACTTTCAAAATTTACCATTATTCGGTCGAAGCCGTTTTCTCTTTCAAATCCCGGAGTCCATAAACGAGGTTTCAACCAACCCGCGCCGGTTCTGTACTCTTTAAATTCCCATGATGAACTATCCGGGCTAAACTCTCGATTCATAAGAGGTCTGTTGAGCTTTTCAGAAATCCGGTTATTCATTGAATAGGAAGAAGCGGCAAGTATACTGCGCCGATCTTCATTTAATGGAAGAGTGTAAATAAGGGTTTCGTTTTGTACCTGTTTTACAAACGCAACTGAACTGCCGTCAGGTGAATAGGAGGGTTCAAAGCTGTTAGTTATGCCATCTGTTATCTGGGTTGATTCAGCTCCATTTGTATGATATTCATAGATGTTCATTACGCCCGTATGATCACTTACAAAAAGAAAATGATCTCCGCTTTTGTGCCAATTCAAATCAAAAATAGATCCGTTTTCAAAAACCAGGTCGGGATCACCGGAAAGAAAATTTGTGGAATCATCTATGTCCTGAAGCCAAACGGCTTGAACACTGTTTATTCTGCCAATTACTGCAACTTGGTTGGGATGGGAAGGATTAGGCGCAACCTGTATAACGGTGCTGTTTTCAGGTTTATCGAACTCTTTAACGATCTTTCCGGACTCTTTGTCAACCAGTACCGGTTTTTGAGTGTGCGCATCTGTCTGAAGTGCAAAAAGCTGTTGGATACCGGACTGAATAGGTGAAAAAAGTCGGCTGCCGAAAGTTATCCGCTTCGATTGTTGAGTTTCAACATCGAGTTGATGCAGATCGCCCCGAAACAGATTGTCGTAGCGGGCGTCAGTATGGTATCGGCTGTAGTATATATTTGAAAAGTCCTCAGAGAGATTGAAAAAGTGATCTTCGGTAATTTGAACTTCTTTGATAAGATCAGACTCTTTGGTTTCAAAATTATAGATGTAGAATCCGGATGGCTTATTACAAAAACGGCCGTAATAAACTATCTCGTTATCGTTTAACCAAAGCGGGCGGTTAGCTCTTCTGCAGTTGCCATTTAATCCAATAGGTTGCTCCAAAGCCGGCGCGCTCAATTCATCTCTTCTGCTGCGTTCAGCATCAATTGAATGCTCGGTAAATTCACTATACAGTGCTGAGGGCCATTTCCCCGTGGCCGATCGCAATGCAGTACCGTATCCTAAAAAGGGATATTTATAGTGGAACTGAATGGACTCTTTGGCGGTATCGGATCCATAGGTTTCCTGAACCCAGTGAATAAACTCATATCCGCCCACATAGTGCCGGTTGAAAGGAAGGGTATAGTCAGTAGTGTGAAATAGCTGCCCCATCGACCATTGGTCTGATGTATCGAGCAAACTGTTAAAATGGTGATTGAAATAGGGATAGTTTCCACGCCCGGAATTAGGTATGGTTCCGTGGCTTTCATACTCTACAGCAGTTCCCTCGTGTACACCGAGCGGAGCGGCGGCGTGAACTGATCGTCGCAGATCCGGTGAAAAAAGGCCTAGTATTCGCGTTAGAGCCGGAGGGTTCACACTAAAGTGAAGGGCGTGCACCAACTCATGTGGTAAAACCGATTCAAGCCAGTCGCCTGATTGTGGGTTTAAAGCTTTTCCACGCAGAGGAGCCAGTTCTACTTCTGAGCGGAAATTGATAGGGCTAACAAATCCGTTAGAGCGGTCGTTTTGGGGATTAAGAATAAATGGAAACTGATGAAGGTCACCCCCGATAAAACTCTTAATATCCTCATATTCCGCTTCAAGAATGGATAGCGACCGAACAGCCTCATCTCTGTAGATGGATGGATAAATGACCCTGAACTGTTCAGAACGGATTTCCTGCCAGTCTGAACCGGGTAATCTATACTGAGTTGAATAGACTTGTGCAGACAGATCCGTGATAACGAAGCTAAAAAGCAGGAGTGCAAAAAGAGTTTTTTTCATATGCAGAAGATTGTTGCTAAATCTTTCAAAATATAGATGAAAGCATTCAGAAACAGAAAAATAGAATAACAACTGAGGAGGTAAAATAAATGGTGTTATCAATGAAAATAGTTGCAGTTTAGTGAGTTTGTGGAACCTTTATATTCAAATTTTTTTTATGTTTTTATAACAGACATAACAAATAACCCAAAGTAATAGATGAGGTTAGGATGGTAAGTGAAAAAGAGATCAATAAGCTTGTAAATAGAAATGGGAGTAATTTAGTGACGATCACTCTGCCTACCCATAAAACCGGGGAAGAGTCAAAACAAGACCCGATACGGTTGAAAAATTTGCTCACCGAGGCAATCTCTATTCTAAAAGAGAACGGAAAGAAAGAGTCTGAGGCTGAAAGTTATCTTAAGCCAGCCTTCGACTTGCTGGAAAAGCCACTTTTCTGGTCACATGCTGATAAAGGATTGGCTCTCTATTTTAGCGAAGACGGCATGGAGATGTATAAACTGCCCTACGAAGTAGAAAGTGAGGTTTATATAAACGATCATCACCTTATTACACCTCTCCTGCCTATGTTGAGTATGGACGGTACATTTTGTGTACTTGCCATAAGCCGGCAAAAAGCCAGGCTGCTAAGGTGTACACGAAATGATGTTCAGGAGATTACACCTGAGGATATATCTGTTTCTGTAGAGGATTACCTTGAAATTGACCCTGAAAAACAGCTTCAGTTCCATTCCGGCTCAAAAGCTCAAAAAGCAATGTATTTTGGTCACGGTGCCAATGAAGAAGATAGAATGGTGATTGTTGAACAGTTCTTCAGAGAACTGGAAAAGGAGATTACAAAAGTGATGCGTGAGCGAAATGACCCGTTAATAGTTATGGGACTACAGGATAACCTTTCGCTTTATAAAAAAATCAACAACTACTCCAGGGTTGTAGATGAGACGATAGACCATAATCCTGATGAGTTGACGGACCAAGTTATTCGGGATAAAGGGTGGAATGTGATACAAAAACACTTCCTGAAAGAGATGTACAACTCGCTGGAGAAGTTTTCCGAACAAACTGACGGAAAGGTTTCCAACAATCTTGGTGATATTGTTGAAGCGACGATTCAGGGGCGTTCACACTCCATATTTATCTCAAAAGACGAGAAGAAATGGGGCGTTTTTGACGAGGCTGAACAGACGGTTCACTACAGTAGTAAGCCGAAAAATGGAGACATAGAGCTACTGAACTGGCTTTCAATTACCGGCAGAAAAACGGGAAGTAACGTTTATATCCTGCCAAAAGAGGAGATGCCAATGCGGTCTACCGTAGCGGCAGAGTTCAGATTCTAAGTTTTATTTCTGAAAAATTGAAGAGGCGGTATCGGCGAAAGCCGGTGCCGCTTTTTTTATGAAGTTTTTAAAATATGTTTCAGTTAACGGTTGAATTTCAAAGAGTGCGCTTAATTGATTACTATAATGACAATCTTTGCCATAACTAATAAAACATCATTATATCGAATGAAATCTTTACTACAATCTTTACTCTTATTCCTGGTTCTGCCATCGCTGGCTTTTTCTCAGGTACAACTCGACTATTACCTGCCGGACGATGTAACCTACGACTCCTCAATACCCACACCGAAAGAGGTAGTTGGGCACGAAGTAGGAGAGTGGCATATCACTCACGATAAGCTTGTTCAATATATGTATGCAGTCGCTGAAGCGTCTGACAGGGTGAGCATTCACGAATATGCCCGCACTTACGAGAACCGTCCGCTATTACTGTTAACCATCACATCGCCGGATAATCACTCATCAATCGATCAGATTAAAGAGAACCACGCATTGCTGAGAGATCCATCACGATCCGGAAACCTGGATGTGGAAAGCATGCCGGTTATCACCTATATGGGCTACAGCGTACACGGTAACGAGGCCAGTGGATCGAATGCTGCATTGTTGAGTGCTTACCATTTTTCCGCTGCACAAGGAGCGGAAATGGATGAAATTCTGAATAACACGGTCATACTGATCGATCCGTCTTTTAACCCCGACGGACTTCAAAGGTTTTCGACATGGGTAAATATGCACAAAAGTGCGACCTCAGTTACAGACCCGGCTGCCCGTGAGTTTAGCGAAGTTTGGCCAAACGGTCGGACAAATCACTACTGGTTTGACTTGAACCGGGACTGGATGCCGGTTGTGCATCCGGAAAGCCGTGGCCGGATCCAGATGTACCACGAGTGGAGACCTCACGTGTTAACCGACCACCACGAGATGGGAACCAACGCCACCTACTTTTTTCAGCCCGGAATTCCATCCAGAACCCATCCGCTTACTCCGCAGCGTAATCAGGATTTAACAGCCGCCATTGCTGAGTATCATGCAGATGAGCTGGATAAGATTCAGAGCCTCTACTATACAAAAGAGTCGTTTGATGATTTTTACTACGGAAAAGGATCTACCTATCCTGACATTTTCGGTACGATAGGTATCCTGTTTGAGCAGGCCAGTGCCAGAGGACATGCTCAGGAAAGTGTGCACGGCGTGGTGGACTTCCCTTTTGCAATTCGTAACCAGTTTAAAACATCACTCTCTACAGTTGATGCATCTAACGGGCTTCGAATGGAGTTGCACGACAACATGAGAGAGTTTTACAGAGAGGTTCAGCAGGAAGCTTCCAGAAACTCAGTAAAAGCGTTGGTTGTTGGAGACCGGTACGACTCCGGTAAAAACTTCCATTTTGCTGACCTGATGACCCACCACAATGTTGAACTGTATGAGCTGGCGCAAAACCTTGAAGTTGACGGGCAGCAGTTTGAGCGTGGCAATGCCTGGGTAATACCGATGGAGCAAACAGAGTACAAGTTTATTGAGGCTATGTTTGAAAAACGAACAGAGTTTACAGACAGTCTCTTCTATGATGTGTCAACATGGACACTCACCTCTGCTTTTAATTTGCCGCACGCGGAGCTTACTCAACGTCAGTTTGATAGTAATTTGATGGGCGACAGGGTAGAGTCACCTGAAATTCCGGCCGGACAACTGGTAGGCGGCAGAAGTAACTACGCGTATGCATTTGAATGGGATGAGTATTATGCTCCGCGAGCTCTGTACAGACTGCAAAATATGGGTGTTCGTACACAGGCGGCTTTTAAAACATTTCAATCGGTAGTATCAACCGGAGTGAAGGAGTTCAATTACGGAACAATTTTAATTCCGCTTGGCATACAGGATGTAGAAGAGGCGGATATTTTCAGAGCGCTTCAGGAAATTACGCGACAGGACGGGGTGGATGTATATAGTTTACGGACCGGCCTTTCAGCCGGCGGTGTAGATTTAGGCAGCCCGAATATTAACGCCCTGGAAAAGCCGAGCATGGCAATTTTAGCCGGCAGCGGAGTCAGTAACCTCGAAGTAGGTGAGGTGTGGCACCAGCTCGATCAAAGATATAAGATGCCAATTACCATTCTTGAAAAAGATCGAGTAGCCCGGACAGATTTAAGTCGATACAATCGCCTGATTATGGTAAACGGCGGCTATGGCGACCTCAGTGAAAGTGCCAAAGCAGACATCAAGTCGTGGGTACGGGACGGCGGTACGCTGATCGTACAAAAGAGCGCGGTAAACTGGGCTATGAGTGAAGGTTTGTTGAACGCCGATCGTGTAGAGCGTGAGCCATCGGAGAGCAGAAGAGTTGCCTACGAAGACCTCTCAGCTGCCCGTGGTGCACAAGTAATAGGCGGGTCTATTTTTGAAGCCAATGCCGATGTTACAAATCCACTGTTATTTGGCTATAGAAATGAAAGTATGCACATCTTCAGAAACAGCACCAACTTTCTTCAGATCACAAGAAACCCTGCCGCTACTCCACTCTATTTAACTAGTGAGCCTTTGGTAAGTGGCTATATTTCTGATGAGAATAATGAACTGATCAAAGATACGGCATCTATCCTTGTAGGAAGTTACGGTTCGGGCCGGGTTATTGGTTTTGTGGATAATCCAAACTTCAGAGCGTTCTGGTATGGGACGAATAAGTTGTTTGCCAACGCACTCTTTTTTGGTGATCAAATAAGCAGGGCAGCAACGAACTAAACATTGATAATATTTACTTTAAGCCCGATTCTCATTCTGAGGGTCGGGCTTTTTTTATTATTTCGGACATAATCTTCCGAAATAACTTGACAAATAAGGTGGGGCGCCTTAATTTAAGATTAAATACTCTTAATTACTTTATGGATCATAATGCTGCTATCTAAATCTTGCATCTACGGCTTACGCGCCTCACTATACCTCGCTTCACGATCAAGTCAGGATTACATCCCGATAAGAAAAATGAGTGATGATCTGGAAATTTCATTTCATTTCTTAACAAAGATACTGCAACAGCTAACGGCTGATCAGCTATTGGAATCATTTAAAGGGCCAAACGGAGGGGTTCGTTTAAAAAAATCCGGTGAAGAAATAACATTTATGGATATTGTTATAGCAATTGACGGCCCGGGTTTATTTACGGAATGTGCTTTGGGATTACCGGGCTGTGGAGTTGAAAAACCTTGTCCGTTTCATGAGCAGTGGGCTGAAACACGCGATAAAATTAAAACAATGATGGAAAGTACCAGTATTACCGACCTGGCTATTAAAGGAAGGGAAGAGAATCTGAGGCTTACGGCTAAAGGCGGATTTGAGAAATTTTTTGATTTAGAATAACCTTAATATTTTTTTATCACTATTTAAGATAAAAGTGTCTTTTAACTAAAAATAAAATTACAAAAAGATGAAATCGATACTAACGGCACTGGTTGCGCTAACTTTAATATTCACCGCCTGTTCAGGAGACGATTCCCAACAGAGGGCAGACTCCTCTGAGACCGAAGAACAAGGGCTTACTGAATTTGAGCTTGAACACGGCATAGGCCCAATAACAGAACGGGTGAGTTTAAGTGAAGAGCCGGATGAAGATCTGGTTATAAGAGGCCGGGATATTTACGAAATGAAGTGTGAAATGTGTCACAACATGGAAGGCCGAATGGTGGGTCCGGCTTTAGGCGATGTGTTGGAGAGACGTAGCGCGGAATTTGTGATGAACTTTATCCTCAACCCACAAGGTATGACACGAAATCATCCGGAAGGACAGAGAATGCTTCAGGAGTATATGACCGCAATGCCATTTCAGAATGTATCAGAAGATGATGCAAAAGCTCTTGTAGAGTTTTTGAGAGACTACAACATGAACAATTAACCAACAACTCCTCTATCAAACAAAACAACCAATACTATGAGTAAAACAAAAAATAAAAAGTTGAGAGGGCTAATACTCGGGATGGGATTTGTAGTATTTGCTGCATTTCTGTTTACGGGATGTCCTTCAAACCAACGAATGTTAGACAGCGGAGACGCTGCACAAAAAGTATATGTAGCACCGGGTGAGCACGATGAATTTTACGGCTTCTTTTCCGGTGGTTACAGTGGACAGTTAAGTGTATGGGGTTTGCCCTCATCACGACTGCTGAAAGTGATACCTGTATTTTCTCAGGATCCGGAAACAGGCTACGGCTATTCGGAAGAAACCAAGCCACTGTTCGAAACCAGTTACGGTTTTATACCTTGGGATGATTCCCACCATCCGCACATCTCACAAACTGATGGAGATGCTGATGGAAGATGGATCTTTATCAATGCAAATAATACTCCTCGTATTGCAAGAATTGATTTAGAAACATTTGAAACAAAAGAGATACTGGAACTGCCAAATACCGGCGGTAACCACGCATCTTCTTTCGTTACATCAAACACAGAGTATGTAATTGGAGCTACTCGTTTCAGTATTCCGTACGAAAAAGATCTGGATGTACCGATTGACAGTTATAGCGATGAGTTTAGAGGTGCGCTGACCTTTGTTGATATCAACAGCGAAACAGGTCGGATGAATCTGGACTTTCAGGTAGTTGTACCGCCGTATAACTATGATTTAGGTCGTGCCGGTAAAGGTGCTTCGAGCGATTGGGTGTTCTTTACTACCTACAATACCGAAGAAGCTCATACCATGCTTGAGGTAAACGCATCCAGAAATGACAAAGACTTTATTGCTGCCATTAACTGGAAAAAAGCAGCTGAACTTGTTCGTGAAGGCCACGGCAGAACAATGGATGCAGAATACTATCACAACTACTACGAAGGAAAACAGGGTTATGCTGTTTCTACTGTAGGTGATGAAGTAATGGTGCTGGACACAAGAGAAATAGATGAGAATTTCATCTACTACCTGCCTACTCCTAAATCTCCGCACGGTGTAGATATTGATCCAACAGGAGAATATATCGTTGGTGGTGGTAAACTGGCTACAATTATTCCGGTACACTCTTTTTCCAGAATGCTGGAAGCTATTGAGAACCAGGACTACGATGAAGTAATTGATGGAATTCCTGTGCTTAACTACGACTCTACGATTATTGGCGAAGTTGAAAATCCGGGTTTAGGCCCGCTACACACAGAGTTTGACGGCAGAGGGTATGCTTACACATCTGTATACATCTCTTCTGAAATCGTGAAATGGTCTTTGGAAACATTTGAAGTGGTTGACAGAATCGACTCTTACTACTCCATTGGTCACTTGATGATTACCGGCGGGGACACAAGAAATCCGGATGCACAGTATATGGTTGGCTTGACCAAGACAGCCAAAGATCGATACCTGCCAACAGGTCCTAAGCAGAACCACCCGGCTCAGCTATATGATATCAGCGGAGACAGAATGGAGTTGCTGCTTGACTTCCCGACCATAGGAGAGCCACACTATGCTCAGGCCATACGCGCAGATAAGATCAAGGATAATGTTGCACAGATCTACGAGATGGAAGAGAATGATCACCCAGATGCATTACTGCGAATTGCAGACAACAGAGTGGAAAGAAGAGGAAATAATGTTCATGTGTACATGGGTTCAACTCGAAGCCACTTCCGCCCTGATAATATCGAAGGTATTAAACTGGGAGACACAGTTTACGTACATCTTACAAACCTTGAGCAGGAGTGGGATGTGGTACACGGTATTGCTATAAAAGGTGCACAAAATTCAGAAATTTTGGTGGCGCCCGGGCAAACCAAAACGATTACATGGACACCGACAAGAACAGGAATTTATCCGTTCTACTGTACAGCTTTCTGTTCGGCTCTTCACCAGGAAATGCAGGGATACATTCGTGTGTCTGAAGCAGGGTCTGATGTTGAGTTAACCTGGAAAACAGGTACGAACTAACGATCCCCTCGTCCCGAGGAAATATCGGGACTTATGATCCATAACCGGGTTCGGTTAGTAGCCGGACCCGGGATTATAAAAAGTTGATTGATGAGAGGGTTTGGCCGGAGAGTCAAACCCAATCATGAATCAATCAAAATTAAATGCAGCTTAATGGAACTGAAATCGAAGATATTAATGGCTATAGCTGCCCTGCTTTTAGGCGGGCTCTACTCAATGCCATTTTGGACAATTAGTATGTCGGCCCCGCAATATCCGGAAGGTATTGGGATGTACATTCATATTGATGATGTGACGGGCCATAACAGGCACGATTTACAGAGTATTAATACACTGAATCATTATATCGGCATGGCGGAAATACACAGAGATGATTTTCCGGAATTTGACATTATGCCCTGGGTTATAGGATTTTTAATAGCGTTTGGGCTTCTTGCGGCCATTACCGGTAGCATAAAACTTGTAATAACATGGCTAGTATTGATGGTTATTTTGGGAATTGTAGGCCTGGTAGACTTTTATCTTTGGGGTTACGACTACGGACATAATTTAAATCCGGATGCACCAATAAAAGTACCCGGCATGAGCTATCAGCCGCCGCTTATTGGATGTAAACAACTTCTAAATATAAACGCATGCTCCTGGCCATATACAGGATCAATCTTTATTGGATTGTCTTTTGTACTGGCTTCGGGAGTTGTATGGATCGAAAAATTCAAAAAATAGATAAAACAATGGATCATAAATATTTAATCACCTCTTTGGTGATGATTCTGATGCTGCTGGGGGGCTGTACAGAATCAACCGAAAAGCAGAATGACGTGTTGCTCTATACCAACTCTGTAGATATAGACTACGGGTCGGATATGTGCAGTTTTACGAACGAAGTGATCGAAACTGTTCGCTACGGAGGGAAAATCGATCTGGAAAATGGAGAGTCACATAAATTTATGTCGGTTGAATGTGTAGCGGGTTTCTATCTGTCTATGGATGAAACTGAACGTGACAAAATTGTATCGATCGATATTGTTGACTTTGCTCACGGCCAGCAATACCTCCCTGTTGAGGAACTCGTTTTTCTTAAAAGTTCACTCAGGCCAAGCCCCAATGGGATGAACCTTACGGCAATAGATAATTCAAATGAGAGAATGAAAACCTATATCTATGATGCCTATCCAGGTGATTTTATGTCATGGGATGAGGTTCTGGAATTGGTGAATGAAGAGTGGAATCTGAATGGATCAGTCGCACAAAAGCGATAATCAAAAATTATAGAGGTGTATATGAGGGGTGGATTAATCATTGTATCAACATTTATTTCACTGTTAATATTAGCGAGCTGCGGTGAGCCAAGGCCTCAACCTATTCAGTATGGCAGTGATGAGTGCGCATATTGTAGAATGATTGTTACAGATGCTGAGTTTGCATCACAGGTTCTAAATAATCAGGGCAGATCGTTCAAATTTGATTCGATTGAGTGTATGGCAGCGTATGATATTACAAATGAAGAACCTGAGAATATTCATTCAAAATGGGTTCCTGATTTCCATAACAGAGGCGAGTGGCTTGAGGCGGAAAATGCCGTATATCTGCACAGTGAAACTCTAAGAAGTCCGATGGGGCTATTTCTGTCATCCTACGCAGACAGATCAACTGCAGAAGAGATGAAAGAGGAGTATGGCGGCGAAATCATAGATTATAACGCTGTAAAACAACTGGTGGAACAGGAGTGGCTGAGCAATAATGGGTCAAGGCAGGGAATGCGCCAATGAATGGAATAGTGATGAAGTATTTTAGCACAAATCTTTTTCTATTAGTCATGGCCTTGGGGATAACCACTCAAGGTTTGGCTCAAATAACGGTGAGCCCGGACGGGCCGGTTACATCAATCCGGGAAGCAATATCGATGGTGGAGCCCGGCGGACATATTGAAGTTATGCCCGGTGTATATTCTGAAAACAATATAGGAATTGATAAACCTCTGACGCTGGAAGGAATAGATCGACCGGTGATTGACGGTGAAAGTGAAGGCTTTATTATTGTGATAAAGGCCGATAGTGTTACAGTTCGGGGATTTGATATTAAAAATAGCGGACGAAGCTATGTGCGGGATTATGCGGCTATAATGATTGAAGGCTCTGCCGATTTTACGATAGACAATAACCATCTGGATAACGTCTTTTTTGGTATTTACCTGGCAGAGACTGTTCGTGGCGTAGTAAGCAATAACCGGGTAGAAGCCTATGATGCAAGAGAAGCTTCTTCGGGTAATGGAATTCATCTGTGGAGTGTAAAGAATCCCAGGATATCTGATAATTTTGTTACAGGAATGCGAGATGGCATTTATCTGGAATTTGTGGATGATGCTGAGATCTACGGAAACACAAGCAATAACAACAACCGTTACGGGCTGCACTACATGTTCTCGGATGGCGGCCGATATTATCAGAATACATTCAAAAGAAATGGCGCCGGCGTTGCCGTGATGTATTCCGACAATGTGGATATGATGGACAATCTCTTTGAACACAATTGGGGTACCTCTGCCTATGGACTCCTTCTCAAAGATATTAATGACAGTAAAATAGAGGGCAACCGGTTTATCCGTAATACGGTGGCTATCTACTCAGAAGGATCCAACAATGTTCACATTCACCGGAATGATATTGAGCTGAACGGCTGGGCTATAAATATAAAATCGAACAGTGCCAGAAATAGATTTACAGAGAATAATTTTATAGAAAACAGTTTTGATGTTCGTACAGACAGCCCGCGAAATAACAATGTATTTGAGGGGAATTACTGGAGTAACTACGAGGGGTATGATCTGGACAGAGACGGTGTTGGCGATGTTCCCTACAGGCCGGTAAGCCTCTTTTCAGTGATTATAGAAAAACAACCGGAATCTCTCATTCTGTTGAGAAGTATGTTTATCAGGCTTCTTGATACCGCTGAGAGGATTGTGCCGGTTTTAACTCCAAAGACTCTCTTCGACGAAAAACCAAAAATGGATCGAATAAGACGATGATTGAAATTCAGAGTGTAAAAAAGAACTTTGGTGATCTCTCCGTACTTAAAGGAATGAGTTTGGAGATTCCCAAAGGGCAGGCAACAGGAATAGTTGGACCGAACGGGGCCGGGAAAACCACCCTGATCAAAACCATCCTTGGTTTGGTAAAAGCTGATTCCGGCGTGATAAAAGTGAATGGCAATGAGCTGGACAGTGACGGCTTGTACAGAAAAGATATTGGGTATATGCCACAGGTTGCACGCTATCCGGAAAATATGAAAGTGCAGGAGCTGCTCGATTTTATTAAAGGGCTGCGAGATCAGGACCCTGTTTATGAGCAGGAACTGATTGATCAATTTAACCTGAGACCGGAACTGGAAAAACCGCTGAGAACACTATCGGGCGGTAACCGGCAGAAAGTGGGGGCCACACTGGCCATGATGTTTAATCCGGATATCCTCTTCTTTGATGAACCGACCGCAGGCCTCGATCCGCGATCCAGTCACAAATTTAAACAGAGGGTGCAAGCGGAAAAAAAGAATGGAAAAACGGTAATTATAACATCCCACATCATGAGTGAGCTGGAGCAGCTTGTGGATCACGTGATTTTTATTCTGGATGGGAAAATCCGCTACTACGGTTCGATGGACGATCTGCTGAAAGAGAGCAATGAAGAACGACTTGAAGCGGCTATTGCCGGCATGATGGATTCAGATACAGAAGAGGTAGCGGCATGAGCTTACTAATACACATCGTCAGAAACGAATGGCAAAGCCTGTTGAGAGGAAAATGGGTGATCGGTTACGGACTTATCTTCTTAATCCTAACCGATACTCTGCTAAGATTTGGCGGCGGAGGCCCGGAAACACTGCTGAGTCTCAGTAATGTAATGTTGCTGTTTATTCCGCTGGTTGGCATGATTTATGGAATTCTTTACATCTATCAATCCAGGGAGTTTGTTGAGCTGCTGCTCACTCAGCCAATCAACAGGCGCGTGCTCTACTGGGGACTCTTTTTAGGGATAGCAACTCCGCTGATGGCCGCTTTTATTATCGGTTCGATGCTGCCGCTTGCTTGGCACGGAATTTTGATGATAGACGGAACAGCTTCTGCCATGGTGCTCGGTTTGGGCGGAGTGCTAACTCTGATCTTTGTATCTCTTGGCTTTGTTTTTGGGCTTCTCTTTTACGAAGATCGCATTAAGGGTTTTGGATTCACAATTGTTATCTGGCTGTTTCTCGCAATTCTTTATGACGGACTGGTACTCCTGTTGGTATTCATGTTTGGTAACTATCCGCTCGAACAGTTTGTAATTGCGGTATCCATGCTAAATCCGATTGATCTGGCGCGAATAATGGTGATGCTTGAATTCGACGTATCTGCTCTGATGGGATATACCGGCGCTGTTTTTAATCGATTTTTCGGAACAGCAATGGGAATTACAACAGCCGGTGCAATGCTGCTGGTTTGGTTGAGTGTTCCAATGTGGATTGGACTTAACGTATTTCGTAAAAAAGACTTTTAAAGATACGCAGGCTGGTATTCCCCAAGAATTCATAATTGTTAATGATCTTGTGGAGCAAAGCTTCAAAAGAAAAATAATGCAGACTACTAAAGAACTCATCAGGAAATACAACGTGCCGGGACCGAGGTATACCTCTTATCCCACAGCTGTGCAATTTCAGGAAACGGATGATCTGAGTGATGTAATATCTCACCTCGACAAGCGAAACCGGGAACCGAGAAATATCTCTCTCTATTTTCATGTTCCGTTCTGTTTTTCGCTCTGTTGGTATTGCGGATGTACAAAAATCATCACTAAGAATACCGATCGCGGGGATGTTTATATCGACTACCTGGCAAAAGAGATGGATCTTGTCAAAAATAAAATACATCCGGAAAGTAAAGTGATTCAGCTGCACATGGGAGGCGGAACACCCACCTTTCTTAAACCCGATCAGCTAAAACGTTTGGGAGAAGAGATTAAGAAACGGTTCAATTTTCATAAAGAGATTGAGTTCAGTGTGGAGATTGATCCCCGCACCTGCAGTAAAGACCATGTGGATGCCCTGGCTCAAATAGGGGTGAATCGTGCGTCACTCGGTGTTCAGGATACCAATGAGGAAGTTCAGAAAGCCATTCACCGAATTCAGCCCTTCGAACAAACCGTTCAGGTTACGCAGTGGCTCAGAGAGGCGTGGATAGACTCTATTAACTTTGATCTGATTTATGGCCTTCCAAAGCAGAATGCAGAAACCTTTAAAAAGACACTGGAAGATGTAAAGACTTTGACACCCAACCGGCTGGCGGTGTACAGCTATGCGCACCTTCCAAACCTGATGCCCTCTCAACGATTGCTGAATGAAGAGGATTTTCCCACACCGGATGAAAAACTGTCGATGTTAATGCTTGCTATCGATAATCTGGAAAATGAGGGGTATCGCTATATCGGGATGGATCACTTCAGTAAAGAAAATGATGAACTGACTAAAGCCCTGGTAGAGGGAACGCTACAGAGAAATTTCCAGGGCTACAGCACGCACGCCAATACCGACATGTACGCGCTGGGGATGTCCGGAATATCCATGATTGATTCGATCTACTATCAGAATACCAAAGATCTGGACGCCTATTACAGTAGATTGGATACGGGTGAACTTCCGGTAATCAAGCAGATGATATTGACCCGGGATGATCTGCTCCGCCGCGACTGGATTTCCAGGCTGATGTGTAAACCAACTGTGTATTTCGATCAGTTTGAAGAAAAATGGGGGGTAAACCCGCGGGAATACTTTTCTGAAGAGTGGGAAAGACTGGATGAATTGGAAAAGGACGGATTGATCATTAAGCTCAAAAATGAAATTCAAATAACTAATCGGGGCCGACTATTTTTGAGAAACATAGCGATGGTTTTTGACGCCTATCTTTCTCAAGACAAGAAGACAAAACGATACTCAAAAACGGTATAAGACTAGATTTAATGGGGATGGAAGAACAGGATAAAAGGTGGATGAGAGCTTGGTTTATCAGCGGAGCAGTACTGATTATGCTCATTCTGATTGTAGGTGGAATTACAAGGTTAACAGGTTCCGGTTTGTCCATGACGGACTGGAAGCCAATTCTGGGTGCAATACCGCCCATAACCGAAGCGCAGTGGGAAGATGCGTTTGATCAGTACAAACAGTTTCCGGAATACCAGCAGATCAATCGCGGGATGGAACTGTCTGAGTTCAAATTTATCTTCTTCTGGGAGTATTTGCATCGAATGCTTGGGCGATTGATTGGAATCGTATTTTTGGTTCCGTTCGTCTATTTCGTAGCCAAGAAAAAAATGAATGCAAAGTGGCTGAAACGGTCTGTCTGGCTGCTCATTTTAGGTGGGTCGCAGGGCTTGATGGGGTGGTATATGGTGCAGAGCGGGCTTGTTGATGTGCCCTATGTAAATCCCTACCGGCTTACAGCACACCTGATGCTGGCGTTTATCATCTTTGGATTTTGTGTCTGGTATGCTGCGGATTTAACAAAGTTTAAGTCGCAGGTTGAACCGAAAAAAAGTGAATTTGGCAAGTGGCTTAAAATACTGTTCGGAATCGTGATTGTTCAGGTTGCCTGGGGAGGCTTGGTTGCAGGCCTCGACGCGGGACACGTTTACAACACCTTCCCGAAAATGTACCAATACTGGGTGCCGCCTGAAGTGATGGCCCTGGAACCGTGGTATCAAAATTTGACTGAAAACTCATCAACGGTACAGTTTATTCACCGAACACTGGCCGCTCTTATAGGGATAATGGCCATAGGATATTGGGTGCGACTTTTCACGGTTCAATCCAGTAAGTCGGCTAAACTCTGGGGCGGTGTAATATTTGTACTGGTGCTCATACAATATCTTCTGGGTGTATTTACACTAATAACTCACGTGCAGATTACCCTGGCTGTGCTTCACCAGTTTTTTGCGATTTTGCTGGTGGGAGCTATTTTGATCGGCATCTACAGTATGCGGGGAAACCGTATTCAGCCGGCTGATTAAGTAGAAATGTTATGGAGAAGAGAGATCATCTATTACAGAAGATTTGGCTGTGGAGTTTGGCTTTTTTTCTGCTGGCTGCAGTGACCGGACTTTTGTATCGCTGGGGATTGATTGGCGGAGATTCTTTCGGGCTGAGGCTGTCTAATATCCGCCATGCCCACTCACACCTGATGTTTTTTAACTGGGTTACACCTGTGCCGATGGCATTTATTGCAAGATCGCTGTTAAAATCATCACCCGAAGCGTATAAAGCACTGTTCAGGCCAATCTATGCGGTAATTCTGATTGGGTTCGCCTCGTACCCGTTCTTTCTTCTTTATGGTTATCACCCCGTACAGGTTGGTTCTGCAAATCTTCCATTTTCTGTGATGCTGTCAGGACTGGTGATGATAGCTTGGTACTGGTTCATGGTTGTTTATCTCAGATATAGAAAAAGTACGGACGACAGCCTCTCCTCTCTGTTTTATGATGGCGCGCTGGTCATGCTTTTCGTAAGCTCTTTGGGAGCATGGGGAGTTGCCGTTATTCAATTTGGGAATATTGACAGCAATCTGCTCTCCGGTGCCATGACTCATTTTTTCCTGACTGTATTTACAGAAGGATGGTGCGTGCTGGCAGCGATTGGGATTTTTTATGAGCTTACCGATAAGCAGACATCACTGCCGTTTGATAAAAACTGGCTGATAGCTCCAATAGTGCTGGGAGTTCCACTCATGTTCCCATTCGGTCTTTCTACTGATCTGCTGACCGATCAACTTCTATGGATTGCCAGGGCGGGATCTTTTCTGGTTTCAATCGGCTTAATCATGAATTTATTTTTCATGATCCGTCTGAATCCATCAGTAATGAAATGGGTGTGGAGTCTGATTCTAATCTTATTTGGAGTAAAAATTGGTTTGCAAATTGGGGCAGCGGTTTTGCCTTCCCGGATATGGCTTGGCGAGCACGGGTTGAGAGTGCTCTATTTGCACCTTCTGCTGCTGGGCTTTGTTAGCTCACTCTATTATGCCGGTATCCATACGCTCCATTTCCGTCTGCCCAAGATTGGGTTGTATTTGTTTTTAGGGTCAGTGCTGTTTTTGATTGTAACACTTGTGTTCATCAGCGGGTTGTGGCCAATTCAGTGGCAGCCTGAAAATGTTTATCTGTGGGTAACAGTTGGCGCTCTACTGCCATCAATTGCTATTGCGGCAGAGCTGGGAGTTGTCGGGTACTTTAAGTTTAAATAGCGATTCTACCGCCCAGATACATTTGTCTGAACCCGATAAACAGAGTTTGGTGCTGTTACATAAAGCCTGCTGTAATCGGCATCTCCCCAAGCCAGGTTGGTAATGCGTTCATCAAAACCTAAAAGTTGAATTCGGTTGCCTTCTGTATCAAAAATTGACAATCCCCCGGGACCGGTTGAGTAGAGCCTGCCGTCGGAATCTGTTTTCATTCCGTCGGCTGCGCCTGTATTGTCCCGTTCACCTACGCTGGCAAACAGGGTTTCATTGGTAACAGAGCCATCTTCAAGAAGATCGAAGCGTAATATTTGACCGGTTGCGGAGTCATTGACATATAGTTTTGATTCATCCGGTGATAGCGCAATTCCGTTGGGATAATCAAACCCGTCGTAAAGCAGGGTCAACGTTCCATCGTGATCAAGTCTGAAAACACCGCTGAAGTCAAGCTCTCTGTCTTCATCTGATACGCCAAAAGGCGGATCGGTGAAGAAGATCTTCCCATCTGATCGGGCAACCAGATCGTTTGGGCTGTTCAGCCTGTTTCCATTAAACTGATCAGCCAGTACGGTAATCGTTAAATCGTCATTGATTTGAGATACCTGCCCGTTATGCTGGGCAATCAGAACGTCTCCATCGGGCGATGAGGTGATTCCGTTAGAGTTGCCGCTCGGCTGAATATAAACTTCAGATTCACTGCTGCCCGGCTCCCACTTATAGATAATATTGGCGGGTATATCACTAAATAAAAGGAAACCGTTGGGATGCCAGTATGGGCCCTCTGTAAACTGAAATCCATCTGATACCACTTCCGGTTCTCCAAGCATCACTTCAGTTTCGCCAGAACAGGAGAGTAGTGGTATCAGTAAGAAAAATAGAATTCCGGGTAATAGAAAAGCTGAACGTATCATAGCTGTGTGATTTAAATTGGTGGCAGTGAATCGGGATAAATTACTGCTGATAAAGTTGTCTCTGTTAAGTTTATAAGTAAGCGAAATTTAAAATGGAAAAGAAATTGAACTAATCAGAGAATGGATCCAGAATCAAAAAGCCAAATCGTAGGAGTAACCTTTCCGCGTTGGTCAGTTCAGAAAACTCATTTGCAACTTCGATTGCCAGCTCGGTTTCATCAGTAATTAATCCGGTAACCTGTTTTTCGAGCAGATCGACCATATTCCCCGTAGAATTAACAGTCCACGCATATACCTCCTGATTTCTACTCCTGTAATTTTGAACCAGCTGTGAAGTTACATTTTGCTGATTAATAGCAATAAAATCCATGGGAATGCGGCTGAGATCACCTGCGGCAACGGCAGAAACATACCCCATTGGGAGATCCGGCGCGAGAGTTTTTACCTGCTGAACAGACGGTATTGAAAGTGACATTAATATGACCTGATTTTCCATTTCATGTTCTCGAATTACACGAATAGTCTCTTCGGCCAAATCTTCTCTGAAGCCGTAATACTTCAGTTCAATCATTAAGCCGATTTCGCTGTTTGCCATTTCCAGGTATTCAGAAAGTGTTGGGATTACGAGCAGTTCTTCCGGAAAGTCCTTCTCTGAGAGTAGTTGGTGCTGCTGCATTTCGGAATACGTCATTTGATCAACCCGTCCCGGATGACCGGCTACACGCATTAGATCTGCGTCGTGTAAAATTACGGCAACTCCATCTGCTGTAAGCTGTACATCAATTTCTGCATAATCTGCCCCGAGCCGAATGGATTCCTGCAGAGCGGCCAGACTGTTTTCGGGTGCACCTCCGGCATTTGCCCTGTGAGAAACGATTTCGGGATTGTACTCAGCAGCATCCGGCGATCTTGTTAAAATGATGCTGGACACAATACTGCTTAAGATCAGGATGGATAAGATGAGGGTGAGGTATTTAGGGCGACTGATCCATCGCAGTGAACGAATCGTTTTTTTAGTAAGCTGAAGCATTCCAGGAGAAATCACCGCCTCATTTCCCCGAATATTGATGTAGTAAAATTTTGTGATAATTGCCGAGATGAGTGAGAATCCTACAAAAGAGATGGAGGCTGTAATGATAAAACTCAGAATTAAGTAGCTTCCGGCAAATGCAGCAAGCAGGCGAAGGGAGCCGCTTATATCCAGCACCCATCCACTCATGGCGCCAAATAATAAAATGAGAATTGAGTCTGAGAATAGCCGTATTAAAACCCAAAAGAAGATGGCAATACCGATACTATTTAAAAATAAAAGCATTTTGGTGAATGGGAGAGTCCATGATTCCTTTAAGGCTTCACGGAGCGTTCGTCGTCCATCCAGGTACGAGGGAAGAGCCGGAAGAGAAAAGCCAACCAGAAATAAAACCCCGATCCCCCAAAGACCGGTCCATATTCCTCCCAGAGTGATGGCTCTGTACCATTCCGGTGGAGTTACCGATATATAATAGTTGATATCAAACTCCGTGAGATAGGTCTGGTAGATTCCCCAGATACCTGCCAAAAGCGGCAGCGCCAGAATGATCGCCGCGCCAACAGTAATAGCACAAAGCTTGATAAGAAAGTGAATACGCTGAGCAATTCGAACAGTTGTGGAGGTAATGGAAACATGCCTGCCACGGAGCTCGTCAGTAATAATTTGAAATAACCCGGCGTACCGAACAGTTGTACCTGTTAATGTGATCAGGATGATTAAAAAGAGATAGGAGAATCCAGTAGGTGAAAGCGCAAATTGCAGCAACTCATCGTTACCGGCCGGAAGACGATCCCCCCGAAAAACTCCCCAGTGCACCATTGCGATAAAAATTGGAGAGAGAATGGCGGTAAAAAAAGCGTAGACGATAAGCGTCCAGCCGGCCATAGGTTTCCATAGCATCACTACAGATCTCCAAGACGAACGGAATGTAGATGAAAAAAGGGCTTGGATAAATCGGCTCATACAATAGATTAAACAAAATGAATATGCTTAGAAAACTTACTGTAGTAAAACACTCTGATAGTTGTCTTTTACTATTCTAAATGAAATTGATTGCCTTCTTGTTTAAATAACAGTATTGCTTACGACTTCTGAAAATTTTATCCGACTTTTGAAAAGTACAGTAAAACGGGAAACAGTATAAATCAGGGATGAACAAACAGAAAAAGCGGCTTTTGAAAAAGGCTGATGAATTAAAGATAAATGAAATTCAACGCCACATTTTCATATGTGCAGATCAGACAAATCCGAAGTGCTGTAAAAAAGAGTTCGGATTAGAAGCATGGTATTATCTCAAAAACAGACTGCGTGAACTGAATTTAGATGGTTCAGGAGGAGTCTATCGAACCAAGGCAAACTGTCTGAGAATCTGTAAAAGGGGGCCCGTTGCGGTTGTTTATCCGGAGGGAACCTGGTATCACTCCTGCACGCCGGAAGTACTGGAAAGAATTATTCAGGAGCACTTAATAGGCGGTGAGCCGGTAGAAGAGTACATCATTACGCAACAACCCTTACAAACCGACTGATATGGAAAAATGGATTTTGATAATAATCACAGCACTTTTTTTTATTCCGGCAGCCGGGTTGGCTCAGTCAGAATCAAATATAGATTCTCTGCTAACCAAGGCGGAAGAGAAATTTGATGATGGCGATGAGAAAGAGAGTCTGGATATCTATCTGGAGATTTTGGATCATGATTCCAATCATTATGGTGCATTATGGAATGCCAGTTTGATCTACTCTAGGCTGGGATATCAGCTTGGAGATGATGAGGAAGAGACTCAGCTTGAGTATTACAACGAAGCCCTCGATCTGGCTGATCATGCAAAAGAGCACTATGGCGACAAAGGTCACCCCTACTATATAAAAGCGGTAGCATTGGGTCGATGGAGCGAACTGCAGGATACCGACACCCGAATTGAAACCTCTCATGAGATTAAAGAGAACATTGAAAAAGCGGCTGATCTAATTCCAGATTACGCCCCGGTCTGGCATTTATACGGGGTTTTCCATTCTGATGTAGCCAACATCAGCAGTGCGGAACAGTTTGCGGCAAGTCTGATTTCGGAGGGAGTTCCTGATGGAAGCAATGAGAAAGCCGAAGAGTATCTGAAAAAGGCGATCGAGATGATGCCGGAAAGCATTCTTTTTCGCCTCGACCTCGCCAAGCACTATCTGAAAGTGGATGAAGAGGAGAATGCAAGAGAGGTGTTGGAGGAGATTTCTGAGATGGATGTAGAGCTGCCAAATGAGAACCAGCTGAAAGAGGAGGCGGCCAATATTCTGGAGGATTTGTGATTGGTTTTTACCTGACTTGGATTTGCTTCAATATCCGTTAATCGAAGTGTGACAATTATTTTTTTATGACCGGCTGGTTTAGATAGAAAGATTTCTTCCCTGCGCCACCGCGGTGAATTTCCTATTCATTAATGCAATTACGTTATACTTGGCAAGTTAATCGGTCGTTTTTACTAATGTCAGAGATTAACTACATTCTAATATGTCTGAAAAAGAACTCATAAAACAGATCAGAAAGCTTCCTTCTGAAGCTCAACAAGAAGCAGCAGACTTTGTTGAATTACTTACCAAAAAGTATGTTCTGAAATCTGAGGAAGCGGACTCTTCTAAGAAAAAGTCTATTCTTGAAAATTCTTTTAGAGGAGCTTGGAAAGACCGTGAGGATCTTCAGGACAGTACCAAGTGGGTAAGAGAGCTCCGCAAAAGCCGTTGGTTTAATTAATATCTATCATGGCTAAGCAAGTAGTCATTGATACGGATATTTTAATCGATTTTGGCCTCGACAAAGACGATGCTGTCAAATCTATATCAACTCTTGAAGAGAATTACGAGCTAACTATAAGCGTCATTACTGCTATGGAGCTATATTCCGGCTGCAGGAGCAAACGGGATTTAAAGAAAGTGGATTTATTGATTGCAGACTTGAATATCCATTTTGTATCAAAATCAATTTCAGCACGAGCTTTTGAATTGATGAAGAAATATAGGTCTAGTCATGGGGTTGAGATAAATGATATGCTGATAGCTTCTACTGCAATTGAATCAGATGTAAAGATGATTAGTAAAAATCAAAAACATTATCAGTTTTTATCTGACTTGGATTTGCTTCAATATCCGTTAATCGAAGTGTGACAATTATTTTTTTATGACCGGCTGGTTTAGATAGAAAGATTTCTTCCCTGCGCCACCGCGGTGAATTTCCTATTCATCAATGAACGATCACATCCTGATCGTTACCATCTCCATCACCTTTATTTCGATTCTGAAATAGCCTAATCAGGTTTGAAACCCCATAGAGTAGCATAAATGCTGCGATGAAGTAGGCAACCGAATCGGGATTCATTAAAATCAGTACGGCGATAATCAGGGTTAAAAAGCCCATAATGGCGAACTGAAACGCCATAACCATCAACAGGCCGAAAAATCCCAGGAAAATGGCGAAGGTGTAGGGAATCAGCTCCGGAAAGATAAAGATCAAAGCGCCTGCAACAATCGGAAACCCGGCGATGAAGGCCGGAACGCGGGCGTACATAAACATCAAGCCCAGAGCGACCAGGTAACCGCCTGCAATCAGGTATAGAAAATTCGGATAAATGAGAACAAGGGCTCCGGTTACCAGCGCCAAAAGCGCAGTTAAAACCTGGCGTTCTCTCGATTTTTGCGGTGTGGAAGATATTTGAAAGTGGAATTGCATGGGTTTTGTGTTTTTTGAGATCCTTCAGTGCGCGTCAGGTGATCAACGTTAGAGTACTCGTGGTACGACTTAAAGGCGTGCCACGAGTGCTCAGAGTTCCTTTTCAGTCTACTTCATCACTTCCTCAACCTCCTTAATCTCCTTCGGCACATTGGTCATATTTTCATAGCCGTCTTCAGTGATAATGAGGTTGTCTTCAATACGGATTCCGCCAAAGTTCATCAGCCCTTCGATTTTTTTGGAGTTTAGATATCTGGACTGTTCTGCATTTTCCAGAGCCGGTTTTAGCAGGGCGGGGATGAAGTAGATTCCCGGTTCGATGGTAATCACCATGCCCGGCATAAGCTCACGACGCACTCGTAAAAATTTGATTCCGGGGCGGTCGATTCGATCCACACCTTTGGGGTAACCGCCAACATCATGAGTGTCGAGACCGAGGAAGTGGCCGAGTCCGTGCGGAAAGAATAGTGCGAAGATATTGTTCTCCATCATCTCGTCAAGATCTCCTTTTACCACTCCGATCTCCTTCAATCCGTGGAGGATGATCCGGCAGGCACCCAGGTGCAGATCCTCCATCTTTACGCCGGGCTTTACATTTTCAATGCTTTTGTTGAGAGCATCAAGTACGATCTGATAAATCGCTGCCTGGTCTCCGGAAAACCGTCCATTTGCGGGATAGGTTCGGGTCACGTCCGATGCGTAACCTTCACACTCATAACCGGCGTCGATCAGGTAAAAATCTCCATCGTTGATCTGCTGATTGTTTTCCACATAGTGCAGAATGGCGCTGTTGGTGCCACCGGCGTGAATTCCGGTATAGGCCGGCTGCAGCAAACCATGTTTTTTCTGGTGGTAGTCGAAGATCGCTTTTGCCTCATACTCATATATTCCCGGTTTGATCGACTTCATCACCTCAAGGTGCGCGATGTTGTTTACATGTGCAGCCTCCCGCATTCGTGTTAATTCGTACTCAGTTTTGATACAGCGGCAGTAGGTGATTGCATCCTGCAGGGTTTCGGTTTCCACAGTAAAATCACGGTTCAAATCTTCTACAAACTCGGCTTGCTCTTCATCCAGGCAGTAGATCACAGAGGGACTGAGCTTTTTTAAAACCGATAAAATATCGTTGCTGAAGTGGAGGTGGTCCGGCCGGTACTCATTTTGAATCTGATCCTGACTCTTAATCTTGCCATGCCAGACTGCAAACTGGGCATCCCGTTTGGGCGCAAACAGGTGATACTCTCCGGACTTAATATCCAGAATCATATGGTACTCCGGCTCATTTACCCCGGTCAAATACCAGAAATTACTCTCCTGGCGGAACGGGAATTCAAAATCGGTTCCGTATCGATACATGATTTCAGCTCCTTTCAGATAGATCAATCCATCCTGGTTATCATCAAATAGTGAGAGCAGTTTTTCGCGATGTAGTTTTGTGGACATGTCAGTAAAATCTTAGTCGTTTTTCTTTTTGAGTTATTATGAGACTAATGTACTGTTTCGGCAGATTAATCAAAAAATCTCATGAGGTAGTGGGGGAGCTGTTCGATCCGTTTTGAACTGAATCTGTTTTCAAAAAAAGGCAGAAGCTTACCGGTATTACGCGTTTGCACTTCACCGGCATGAAAAAGCCTGGCCGAATCGGTATGACCTTCTGAAAGCTGATTTAAGTTGATCGATAAAACAGCGTGATTTTCTCCTTTTATATTCAGGATTGCGACGAGGTTTGTAGTTTCGGCAGGTGTACCGATAAATGAAATAGCCAGTTTTTGTTCGTTATCGATAACTGGGATTCGGTAATATTGCTGAAGTCCAAAACTGAAGGGAGAGCTTGAAAAATTGAGATAATTCATCTGCCAGTCGATGGAATCACTCCAGAAGTGAGTGATGGACTTTTGCAATATCTCTTCGTTTGAGTCGGAAAATTGTCCGGCACAAAAACCTCGCTTGCTCCAGTAGTCATAATCGCGATGAATCTCGGAAATAGGCCGAGTCTCTTTGAAGGGGAAATCCGGGGTAGTGTTGGGTTTAAATTCTGTAACAGTACCGTCCTCAACCCGATACCAAAAATCGCTTACACCGTTGGTAAGGCAGATATATGGAGCTCCAACGGCCTGATTGTAACGGGCGGCTTGTTCGGCCACAGTGCTGTTAAGCCTGACTGATTCTGCTTTGCACTCAATCAGGATTTCTGGTGACATATTTCTGTTGTAGAGAATCAGGTCGGCACGCAGGGCGTTTTTTGCCTGATGAAGCGTAACCGGCGCCTCAAACCCAATACGCGATTTGGGCCAGTCGGTTTGATAAGCCAGATACTCCACCCATTTAAGACGGACGCGCTCTTCGGGTCGATTTTTAAAACGTTTTTTTAATATCGGATTAAAAAGTACGGATTCGTTTCCGTTGCAGATGAAACGTGGAAAGTGCCTGTTTGCAATGCTTTTCATAGATAAAAAAATACGAAAGTTTACACGGCATTAAAGTGGTTTTAAAACAGTTTTTCAAAACTCTTAAAAAAGATTTGGAATTAATTTGAGATTACCGCAAGTTAGGATTCATGAAATTTAACGCACACACAACAACTCTTTCTCTTCGCCGTCGCCGCCCTTGGGGCGTGTGATAGCAGTGTGTGTAGTGTAAACTACCAGGATTTATCACAAGCCCCGACAATTTAATTTGTCGGGGCTTTTTTTATGCAATTTGGTTTCCACCTTTGGAGCCTGAGCATCTCTTCTGAATCCTGTCCCCCCCGACCCAACATCTTATTTCCTAAAAACTGAAATACCTATATCCATGAATCATCTGTTAACCATTGGCGACCTCGAAGCCGATCAAATTCAATCCATACTCGACCTCAGCGCAGAGCTTGAGAAAAACCCAAAGTCTGTACTTACCGGGAAAAACATCGCTTTTGTTTTTGAGAAACCATCACTCAGAACCAAGGTGGGAACCGAAGTGGCGATCAATCACCTGAATGGAAATGTCATCCCCATTGATGCCGATCTAATCTTTTCCAGCGGAAAGGCGGTGCCCTTTACCAGCCGTGAATCCCTGAAAGATGCCATGATGAACGTTTCACAATGGTGTGACGCGGTTTTTGCCCGGGTCTATTCGCACAACACGCTGAAAAAAATGGCGGATTATGGAGAAATACCCGTTGTGAATGCCTTGTGCGATCAGCACCATCCTATGCAGGCACTGGCCGATCTTTACACGATGCAGCAGAAATTCGGTAAAGATCAAAAACTGACAATTACCTACGTGGGTGACGCTAATAACGTCGCTTTTTCACTGATTGAAATCGGGCTGAAGTTGGGCCATACCCTGAAGTTTTCAGGTCCCAAGGAGTACTCCTGGAAAGAGGAGCAGCTCGGATACTTTTCGCTCCTTGCTGTTGAACACGGCGGCACATTCATCCAAACATCTGATCCATTTGAAGCGGTTTATGAAACGGATTTGGTCTATGCCGATACCTTTATCTCAATGGGTGAAGAACACCTTTACGATGAAAAGATCAGGCACTTCGAACCTTACCAGGTGAATGAAAAGCTCTTTTCACAGGCTAAAAGCAGCGCCGGTTTTTTGCACTGCCTGCCCGCCCACCGGGGTGTGGAAGTCACCGACGAAGTGATCGACCATAAAAACTCCTGGGTATATCAGCAGGCCAAAAACCGGATGATTGTATCGAAGGGTGTTTTTGCAACACTGCTTACGGGTGTAAAAACGGAAATACAAACAAATGGAGCAGTAAAAGTCCCCTCTTGAGAGTGGCTCCGAGCGATAGCGATTCCCACGCAGTGATTTAGGGGTGTGTAAAAAGGTCTCGAGACATAACATGAACACACCCCTCGATCACTCGAACAGGCTATGCCTTTCGTGCTCACTTTTCCCCTCTCAAGAGGGGATATCTGACAACCAAATTTTAAAAAAAACATAAACCTAAATTAAACCCCAGACTTCTTTTCGAAGTCCCTCCTCTCTACCTGTAGAGAGGGGACAGGGGGTGAGTCCAAACGCCATGAAAAATCAAACCACATACAAAAAAGTAGCCTCACACGAAGCCGAAAAAGGAACCTTTAATACATGCCTGCTGCTCTACTCGGGCGGGCTGGACACCAGCATGATGCTAAAGTGGATCCAGGAGGAGTATGAGTGCGATGTTATCGCAATGACCGTAAACATTGGCCAGACGGCTGATAATCTTGACGCTATCAAACAGAAAGCGCTGAATCTCGGCGCGAAGGATGCCATCGTTTATGACGCGAAGGAGGAATTCGCAGAGCTTTGCGCCGAAGCGGTAAAAGCCAACGCCGATTACCAGGGCGGGTATGCACTCGGGTGTCCACTGGGCAGGGTGATGATCTCACAGCTGGCCGTGCAGTTTGCCGCCGAATTCGGTTGTGAGGTGATAGCCCATGGCTGCACCGGTAAGGGAAACGACCAGGTGCGGTTCGAAAGCTACATCACCACGCTGAACCCTGACCTGAAAATCATTGCCCCTGTTCGGGAGTGGAGCATGGGCCGGGACGAACAGATTGCCTACGCCATCGAAAACGGAATTCCGGTCGATCAGACACAAAAGAGCCCCTATTCGTACGACGAAAACATGTGGGCCAACACCGGAGAAGGCGGAGAGATCGAAAACCCCGAATTGATTCCGCCGCTTGAGAACATTCTGAAATGGGCCAACACTCCGCAAAACGCGCCCGATAAGGAAGAGTTGGTGAAGATCGGATTTGAGAAAGGTGAGCCGGTTTCGCTGAATGGAATCAGTTATGATAAAAAAGACCTGATTCTGTTGCTGAACGATATCGGCGGAAAACACGCGGTTGGTGTGTTTCACCTAATCGAAGACCGTGTAGTGGGGCTGAAGGTGAGGGGTGTGTACGAAAACCCAGCGGCCACCATTCTGATACAGGCGCACAAAAACCTGGAACAGTTGGTTTCCACCCGGGAAGAGAACGAGCTTAAAAACTTTATGGACCAGAAGTGGGCCTACCTCATTTACGGAGCCAAGTATTTCGAGCCGGTTATGGATAACATCCGGGCCTTCATCAACGAACAGAACAAAAAGGTGACCGGCGAAGTGACCCTGAAACTTTACAAGGGGAACTATGACGTGGTGGCACTCTCCTCACCCTACTCGCTGTTCGATGAAAACCTTGCTACATTCAACAAGTCAGCTGCCTTTAACCAGAACGCCTCGGCGGGATTCATCGAGCTGTGGAATCTGCCTCAGAAAACGGCGTACCAACTGAAGAAGGAGGTCGTGAAAAGTACAGCGGGCAGCTTGGCTGATTAGTGAGATGTTACTTTAAATATAAGCTCGTCATTAATCTTAGAAACTGGCAATGAAAAAATCCCCTCCTTTGTAAGGAGGGGACTTAGGGGTGGTTTGAAAAAGGCTGTAAGTTGACTACCTAATTTTCTATCCATTTAAAATAATTATAACCACCCCCCGACCCCTCCTTGAGAAGGAGGGGAGATTCTATTCCTGAACAAAGTTTCAGGTCTAATATCAAAACAAATTAAAACCCAAAAATCCATGTCTAAACTCTGGCAAAAATCATCAACTGATACCCAATCCGATATCGCGAAAAAGGTGGAGGCGTTTACGGTTGGCAACGACTATAACCTGGACCAGGTTCTGGTTCCCTATGATGTAATGGGATCAAAAGTGCACGTCAAAGCGCTTCATAAAGCCGGTATTCTGAATGAAAAGGAGCTGGAGAAGTTGCTTGCCGGGCTGGATGAGGTACTGTCCGTCTGGGAAAAAGGGGAGTTTGAAATTACCGTCCAGGATGAGGATATGCACACGGCAATTGAGAATTTTCTGATAGAAAAACTGGGTGATCTCGGTAAAAAAATTCATACCGGGCGGTCGCGAAATGACCAGGTGTTGACGGCGATGAGGCTCTATGAAAAGGAGGCGCTGGAAAAGATCCTCACTGAAGTCAGGGCTTGCGCGGAGTTGCTTATCGACATAGGCGAGAAACACGAAAAGGTGCCCATGCCGGGATATACACACACCCGCAAGGCGATGCTCAGTAGCGTGGGGCTCTGGGCCGGTGGTTATGCGGAGATGATAATCATGCAGCTGGAAGCTGCGTCCGGGATCAAAAGCCTCATCAATCGGTCTCCACTGGGTACCGCGGCCGGTTTTGGCACTACGTTTGATATCGACAGGGAATTTGAAGCCGAGGAGCTTGGCTTTGCCGTGCCAATTGTCTGCTCTACAACAGCCCAGCTTTCACGCGGATGGGTGGAGTTACAGATGGTTCAATATCTGTCAGGAATTACCGCAATCATGAATCGATTTGCCGCAGATGTGATCCAGTTTAGCAGTGAAGCTTATCAATTTTTTGACCTTGATGAGGTGGTTTGTACCGGTTCGTCGATCATGCCGCAGAAAAAAAATCCGGATGTGGCAGAACTTTTGCGGGCTGGGCATTCCGAGATTGTGGGAGCGGCATCAACCCTGCAAATGCTGACTGCCAATCTCGGCAGCGGATATCACCGGGATCTCCAGCTTACCAAAGAGCCGGTGATTCGAGCTGTAGAAAAAACGATGAACTTATTAAACGTCTCACAAATCCTGATATCCGGAATTTCTATTGATCAGAAAAAGTTGGAAGCGGCATGCACATCTGAACTGTTTGCTGCTGAGGCTGCAAACCAACTGGTAGTGGAGAAAGGTGTCGCTTTTAGGGAAGCATATCGTGTTGTTGCGGGTGAGTCATCAATCAGTAAAGGTTGGTCTGCTAATGAGGTGATAAAAAAGTACACCCACCTGGGATCTCCGGGCAATCCCGGATTAAGTCGTTTTTGAGATAGAATGGATAAAGATGGAGAATGAAGGTTGAATTGCGCCATGACAAAAAATACTTAAAGGAAAATGCGTATAAAGAATAAATATATGTAAAAATTCGCCTCAAAAGCGCTTCCAAAAGGATATAATGATTGATTTTAGGGTAAATATGTGCTATCTGTAGAGACGAA
>LFIK01000028.1_pt1 | contig 92081 bp, 78 predicted proteins | sample 643401 | NCBI WGS metagenome assembly LFIK01 (sample SAMN03777447, study PRJNA286221) | soda lake metagenome | biome: soda lake; feature: Kulunda steppe; material: water; isolation source: sample T5-Br brine of Lake Tanatar-5 | place: Russia: Kulunda steppe | collected 2010-07
CCAGCGACAGATAGTTACTCAGTTCGTCCTGCCGTGCCTGCTCGATCTGCTCGGCAAACTCTGAGGCCGCGGTTTGCCCGATGTCGCGCGCCTGAATCAGGTTGTAGGCGGTCAACAGCGCCCCCAGGATAATCAACCCCACCAGCGCCGATGTCGTTGCCACCGATCCTGTTCAGTATCTGGTCTGGCAGCGGGCCGACCTGGAACGCCTGTACCGCAAGCACCCCAACCTGAAGAACGCCATGCAGACTATTCTGGGTGTTGATATGGCGCAAAAGCTGTCTCGCCACGGGGATCCGGTCAGCGCCTGACAACACCCTTTGATTTGAGCACTACTACGTCTGCTTGCAGCCACCTAACTCGCAGACGGCATCCCCTCCGACACTGCGCCGGGAGACAACGACCATGGCAGGGGAGATGGTGAAGGCGAAAGTAATGTGTCAGCATAAGTTCTTTCAGCCCCCGGTAAAGAGACGACGCATTGACATCTGCCAGCCGCGAATACAGGACTGTATTGGGCATTAGCCTTCCGCTGATGGCCTACTACTTTTCGGAAACCGCCATCGGCCTCACCGATCTCTATATTGTGGGCCAGTTGGGCAGTGTCGAACTGGCCGCCGTGGGGCTGGGCAAGACCATTGTCTTCGGGTGGCTGATCATGGGTTTCTGTATTCTGTCCATGGTGTCGGTATTCAGCGCTGAAGCACTGGCTCAAAATCGGCCCGCTGACGTCACCATCACTCTGGTGCAGGGGTTCTGGCTGGCACTGGTTATCGCCCTGCTGGGTATCATGGTCGTCTGGATGACCCCCTGGGTGTTGCGCCTGCTGGACTACGAAACCAGCATGCTCCGCGCCGTAGAAGACTACCTGGCCTGGGTAGTCTGGATGCTGATTCCCGGCCTCTGGTTCGCCGTGGCCCGGAATTTCCTGACCGTCATGGCCCGCGCCCGGGTCTTCCTGCTGGTCTCCGTGTCCGCTGTGATAGTCAATTTCCTGCTCAATCAACTGCTGGTGTTTGGTCGTTTCGGCTTTCCGGAAATGGGCGTCGTCGGGGCCGCTGTTGCTACCGTACTGGTCAACGTACTGTCGCTCGTCATTCTGATCCTGTATATCGCCAGTGCAGAGCCACAATACCTGAGAAGCTTTACGCATCAGATCAGACGTCTGCGCGCTCAGGCCATGTGGGAACTGACTCGACTGGGTTTCCCCGCCGGTGCCATGCAGGTTCTCGAAAGTGGCTTCTTTATCGTGATCTCTGTCTTTGTCGGCGTCTTTGGTGCGGCCTGGCTGGCTGCCAACAATGTCGTGCTGGTGGTTATTGATGTGAACTTCGTCATTGCCCTGTCCCTGGGTGAAGCGCTGGCCGTGCGCATGGCCTATCACAACGGCGCCGACAACCCACGCTTGGTCCGGCAACTGGTGCTGTTCGGGTACGCTCTGTCTTCGGCGGTGACTCTGTGCATCGTCTTGCTGTTGCTGGTGCGGCCCGAATGGGTGGTCACCCTGTTCATGAGTCCAGACGTCGAGGGCTATGCACAGACACTGCAGTACGCGGTCATCCTGGCAGGCATTGCCGCTCTTTTTCTGTTGTTTGACACCTACCAGGTGCTGTCCACCTGGATGCTGCGCGGCCTGAAAGATACAGTGTTACCCGTAGTGATTGGCCTTGGGGGTTACTGGCTGGTGGGCATCGGTCTGGGCGTACTGTTCAGCTTTGGTCTTGGCTGGGGAGCCCCGGGCCTCTGGTGGGGCTTTGCCATTGGTCTGACCACCGCCGGGTTGTTGCTGGTACTCAGGGTACTGCGTAAAACCCGGATGCCGACACATAGCCTTTAGCTATCGACATGGTGAATTCCCTTAAATTGTACAAATGAAACCCTGTGCTATAACTACAACTGCAAATAATGAAGTTACCCGGATGTGTCAGTTGTTGTACATCCGAAAAGACAATTGCCTCTCGTCACGACGGGAGTTGTTATCTGGAAAAGTGACGTTAATCAATCAACACACCCGATAGCGGAGTGAGATATGAGCGAACAAAATACTAATAGCCAAGGCGGCAAATGCCCGGTAATGCATGGGTCGCGCACCAAGCTCAGTGACAAAGGCACTGGCAACAACTACTGGTGGCCGAACCAGCTTAATCTGAACATTTTGCACCAGCACAGCCCCAAGTCGAATCCCTTGGGTGAAGACTTCGATTACGGCAAGGAATTCGAAAAAATCGATTTTGCCGAGTTGAAAAAAGATCTGGCTGACCTGGTGACCGACTCCCAAGATTGGTGGCCCGCAGATTATGGCAATTACGGTCCTTTCTTTGTGCGCATGGCGTGGCACAGTGCCGGTACTTACCGGACCGGCGACGGCCGTGGCGGTGCAAGCACCGGCAACCAGCGTTTTGCCCCCCTGAACAGCTGGCCGGATAACGGCAACCTGGACAAGGCGCGTCGCCTGCTGTGGCCAGTCAAGCAAAAGTATGGCAACAAGATTTCCTGGGCTGACCTGATGATTCTGGCAGCCGATGTCGGCATGGAAACCATGGGCTTCAAGACCTTCGGGTTCGGCGGTGGTCGTGAAGACATTTACCAGCCAGAAGAAGACATCTACTGGGGTGCCGAGCAAGAGTGGCTGGCAACCAGTGACAAGCCCAACAGCCGTTATTCCGGCGACCGGGATCTGGAAAACCCGCTGGCCGCCGTGCAGATGGGTCTGATCTACGTTAACCCGGAAGGCCCAGACGGCAATCCCGATCCCCTGGCATCTGCCAAAGACATTCGTGAAACCTTCGGTCGCATGGCCATGAATGATTACGAGACCGTTGCACTGACCGCCGGGGGCCACACCTTCGGCAAGACGCACGGTGCGGCTGACCCTGACAAACACGTCGGTCCCGAACCAGAAGGCGCTCCGATTGAAGAGCAGGGCTTCGGCTGGAAAAACAGCTTCGGCAGTGGCAAAGGCCGCGACACCATTACCAGTGGTCTGGAAGGTTCGTGGACGCCCACACCAACGACATGGGACATGAGCTACTTTGATGTTCTGTTCGGCTATGAGTGGGAACTGAGCAAGAGCCCCGCCGGTGCCCAGCAGTGGGTTCCCAAGAACCTGAAAGACGACGACAAGGCACCCGACGCGGAAGACAAGTCCAAGAAAGTTGGCATCATGATGTCAACGGCCGACATGGCAATGCGTGAAGATCCGGAATACCGGAAGATTTCCAAGCACTTCCACGCCAACCCGGACGAATTCGCTGACGCATTTGCCCGCGCCTGGTTCAAGTTGACACACCGCGACATGGGTCCGAAAGTACGCTACCGCGGTCCTGACGTGCCGGCTGAAGATCTGATCTGGCAAGATCCTGTTCCTGCGGTTGATCATGAACTGGTTAACGACAAAGACATAGCCGAGCTGAAGAAGAAAATTCTGAGCTCAGGCCTGTCCAAATCAGAACTGGTCTACACGTCTTGGTCTGCGGCTTCCAGCTTCCGCGGTTCAGACAAGCGCGGCGGTGCCAACGGTGCTCGCATTCGTCTGGCTCCGCAGAAAGACTGGGAAGCCAACCAGCCAGAGCAACTGGCCAAGGTATTGAAGGTACTAGAAGGCATCAAGAACGAGTTCAACAAGCCGGTGTCCCTGGCAGACCTGATTGTACTGGGTGGTACAGCGGCTGTTGAACAGGCAGCGAAAGACGCTGGACACAGTGTTGATGTACCTTTCGCACCGGGTCGCACCGACGCGACTGAAGAACAGACCGATGCGGAATCCTTCGAGCCGCTGGAGCCGGAAGCAGACGGTTTCCGCAACTATCGCCGTGCCGCATTCGTCATACCCGACGAAGAAATGCTGGTCGACAAGGCACAGTTGCTGGAACTGAGCGCGCCGGAAATGACGGTTCTGGTTGGTGGTCTGCGTGTACTGGACGCCAATTACAAGCAGTCCCAGCACGGTGTGTTCACCAAGACACCGGGCAAGCTGACCAATGACTTCTTCGTCAACCTGACCGACATCAACACAGAGTGGAAGCCGAAAGCCGGTGAAGACAATGTGTACGAAGGCAAGGACCGGACGACCGGTGACGTGAAGTGGACAGGCACCCGGGTCGACCTGGTCTTCGGCTCCAACTCGCAACTGCGGGCACTGGCCGAAGTCTATGCCCAGGACGACGCCAAAGAGAAGTTCGTCAAGGACTTCGTGGCCGCCTGGACCAAGGTGATGAATGCAGATCGGTTCGATCTGGCCTGATCGCCTGAGCTGAGCAACAGCCCGAGCGCACCTTCGCAGGTGCCCTCGGGCTTTTTTGTGTCCGCTCACTCAACTGCCGTGGAAGACGCAGTGGTCACCTGAGCTCATACTGAATCGGCACCTCAAAGCGCAGGGCTTCGACACCGTGGGCGGTGAGTTCGTCAGGAAAGGGCGGCAGGTCCGACAACGAACGCACCAGATGCAGGGCTGCGTCGTCCAGGCTGCTGTGGCCGCTGGACTCGCGCAACACCAGGGCCTGCACGTCACCGTCTGAGCGCACCTCAAAGCTCAGCGTCACCACCCCTTCCTGGTTCAGGCGCTGGGCCCGTCGGGGGTAGACGTGGTTGGCCTGCAGGGCAGCACGTATCAATGCCTGATATTGGGGGCGGACCTCCTCTGACAGGGCTTCACCCTCGGACACCCCGGGTGAGGGCTCGCCGATATCGCCGGGCAGAGCATAACTGCGCACTGACCAGTCACTCAGTCGCTGTGCCAAGTGGCCGGACTGCAACGCATCACGCACCGAGGGCGAGACTGCGGCCTGTTCCCAGGCGTCTGGCACAGGGTCGTCAGCCTGTTCTGTCTGGCGCTCTCGGCGCAGGTAGTCCGGCACCGGTTGCGCGGTCGCGACTTCTTGCTCGGGCTCGGCAGCAGCCTCTGGCTCGCTTGCGGGCCGGTCTGCCGGTTCCGGCTCGGTTTCAACCGGGGTTTCAGTGTCCGGCTCGGGCACGGGCTCTGGAGCCACCTCGGGCTCGGGCGCCGGCTCTGTCAGTTGCCAACTGCCTTCCACGCTGGACAGAATCCGGTCGTAGTCCGGCGGCTCGGAGCGTGGCGGTGGCGACTGGAAGCTCAGCAAATCCAGCGACACCGGTGCGCCTGCGGACTCCACGGTCGTGCTGACCGCCAACGGTGCCACGCCCGGCCAGAAGGCCCAGGCCAGCAGACCATGGGCCACCACAGACAACGCGACAGACGCCCCCATAAGGGTGCCTGACGAGTTGTGCATGCGGTTGTGTTCACTGTCCAGCATCGGCGTCTCGAGGGATCAATTCAGCAGGCGGGCGCGCAAGGTCACATGACCGCTGGAGCCCGATTCCGGATGATAGTACCGGATCGCCTGCACCAACACGATGTCATCACCCTGCCCGTCATCAAGCTTTACGGCAAACACGCGATAGTTGGGCGACAACCGGTGACCGCCGCCGACGCCATAGCGAAACCATTCGTTCTGCGTGAATACATTATCCACGGAGTCGCTTTCAAAGGCGAACCCGAACCCGGCATCATCCAGTGCTGCCACCTCGGCTTCGGTAAAGGGCGATTCCATATGCAGCGCCGCATTCCCCGTTTCACTCACACCGCCATTCAGGCGCAGCTTGCCAACAGCCCCTGTCCCCATGGCGCTTGCTTCGGTTTCCACGCTGTAACGGATGTCCCAGCCAGCCGTTTCCGCCACACTGACCGTACCGGCATCCAGATCGAAGTAGACCGAGCCCCGGGGATCATCAAGCTCACCTTTTATCTCGGTGGCACTGGTCAGGTCGAAGCTGCCACCTGACCCCAGAGGCGTCACGCTCAATGTAATGGCGGCGTCACCAAAGGTGGCATCACCGTCCCGTGTCCAGAACAGGGCATCCCCGTCATTGATGAGTTGCACGGCATAAAAGTGGCCAGCGGTGCTGCGCACCACCCAGAAGTGGTCTTCATCGGCGTAAACGTATCCGCCGGATGTGTGATCGTAGTTCGACCACTCTCCCCATTCACCAAAGGCGGGCAGAAAATGCTCGGACTCAAAATTCAGATCAGCAGCAACATACGGATAGGTCAGATCCGCTTCATACATGTCTGGCGTGGCATTGATAAAAACGTTCTCTACGGGGTCACCGCTGCCATCATAAAATGCGGCCTGTTCCTCGGCCAGAGCAGCCGATACGGAACCTGCGCCCAGCACACTCCCATTGAGCAGCACATTGTTGTACCGCTGCAGGGCGATGTGCCAGTCGTCCCCTTCCAGGTTCTGCGTCATTTCACCGGTTCTCAGGTTCAGGCCCGTGAATTGATCATAGGACGAGGCATCAACCACTACCCGGGCGTAGCTGCTGGCCAGGGCCTCGGCATAATCCGGATCATTGGATTCGCCATTGGTGTTACCACTGCTGCTACTGCTGCTGTCAAAACAGCCACTCAGGGCAACGGTTGCCAGCAGGACAACGGCTGCGGGGCAGAGTCCCAGCCCTCTGTGCGATACACATGATTCAGTGTTCATCAATCTATCTCCTTTGAATTAAGCGCAAATACATACAGGTGTCGTGATGTGTGGTGCGCATGAGTCGGCTACTCAGAACTGTCCCTGTAGCCCGGCAAAAAATCGTTGTCCGGTCAGCGGCCGCTGATCACCGGTACTGTCCAGTGGCTGTAATTCATCGAACAGGTTGTTGCCGCCGACAAACAGATCCAGATGACGGGAGGCCTCGATATTCACTACGGCATCCAGATTCACCCAGGCCGGAGTGCGCTGGGTGTTTTCACTGTCCGCCCAGGTGGGGCTGTACCGGCGGGTGGACGCATTGAGATGAATGCGGTCCGTGGGGTAATAGTCCAGCCCTGCGGTGACCACATGAGGTGTGCGACCCGGCAACCGGTTGTCGGTATCCAGATTGCGGGCATCGGTGAGGCTGTAGGCCAGGTTCAGGTGCAGCCGGGGCGAGTAGCGCAGACGCCACTGAGTATCCAGCCCGGTGATTCGAGCCCGATCAATGTTCTGGTACCGATAGATATCAAGGCTTTCCTGCGCGCTCAGGTCTTCGTCCAGATCGGTCACAATCAGGCTCTCTGCCTGGTTGAGGTAAGCGCTCACATCCATCGTCCAGGTGTCGCCCGTCAACTCCGTGCCCAGTTGCCAGGAGAGGTTCTGTTCCGGCTCAAGATCGGGATTGCCCCGCACCTGATAACCGAACTGGCTGTGATCAAAGAAGTAATGGCGCTCCTTGAGGTTCGGCACCCGGTAGCCCACACCCACACCGGCGCGCACATGGCCGTCAAACCAGGCGGTGTCCATGAAGGCCGGGTCCCAGCGCAGGTTGATCTTGGGGGCGAAGAAGGTGCCAAACCCTTCGTCCCACTGGGCGCGGGCCCCGGGTAACAACTCCAGGCGCTCACCCAGGAAAAAATCATCCTGAATGAATAGCGAGGTGTTCTGCTGACTGCGTTCGGACACCTCTTCGGTGGTATCGGTATCGCCGTTCATGTCCTGTGTCGTGCGGGTCTGCGCCAGCGTGGCCCGCTGGTAGTCCGCACCCAGAGTCAGCCAATGCTCGCCCAGCGCCAGATCCCACTGTTGGTTCACATACCCGAGGCTCATATCGGCCTCTCGTGTGTGTTCGGTGACATCGGTGAGCACGGCATTCTGGGCCGTGGTCTGCGCGAACCATTCGCCCTTGACCTGGGTTGTGCTGTCGACACGCCCCGCAAACGCCAGTGCAGGACGCGACCAGGTCAGGCCAAGGCTCAGACGGTCGGTGTTGTCGGTATAGCTGAAAGGCACGTCATCCTGATCGACCGGGCGCTGCAGGTCCGTGGTGAACCAGTGCGTGTCCAGGCGCAGATCATGGCCGTTCAGACGCCACCCCAGGCGGTTGTCCAGCGCCAGCGTCTGACCATCGAAGGTATCATGAGTCCGTGTATCGGGGTTGCGATCGGAGCCTGCGCTGTCATGCCAGTCCACTGACAACCGGTTGCGCCAGGGGCCCCGCTGACCGGTGGCAATGGCCGCATTCACCCATTGTTCGCCGATCACTCCCAGCCGTGCCAGGTCCGTCGCCTGGTCACCCAGGTAGCTGCCCTGCCAGCGCAATGACACCTCGGGGGTATCGGCTTCCCGAGTGATGATGTTGACCACACCGCCCATGGCGGCACTGCCATGCAATGCCGAGGTGGCCCCCCGCACCACTTCGATGCGCTCTACCTGACCCAGGCTGAGGCGCGACAGATTGACCGTGGAGCCAGTGGAGGCCGACACGGGCATGCCGTCCACGAGCACCGCGACCTGATCGCCATTCATCCCCTGGAGGGTGATTTCTTCACCCTGATCACCGTGAATGGCCCGCAACTGGACCCCGCTGACATGGCTCAGTGCCTCGGCGACCGTATTGACCTGGCGCGCCGTCAGGTCTTCTCGAGTGAGTACGTCGACCTTCACCGGCGAGTCGCTGAGCGTCTTTTCCGTACGGGTCCCGGTGACGACCAGAGGCTCGATGATGTCTACTGTGTCGTCGGTATCTTGTGCCGGCGCCACCGGGCTGAACAGCAACAACGCAAGCGCCAGAGCAGAAGACAGTACGGCAGAGTAGGTGGTCGGGTGCATGGTACAGAGTCCTTTTTTGATCAATGGCGTGAGTCTTTCACGGTAGGGTTGATTTATTTAATATAAATGATAATACTTCTCATTCCTATAAATCAAGTCAGTATGAGGAACGCTTATGACTCAGCTACACAAGGAATCCGCGAGTCAGACCCCAAAAGCCCATTCGTCCCTGCCCATCGACAGCCTGCGCCAGCAATGGCTCAGACTGCGGGAGCAACAACCGGGACTGCGAATCCGCAATGCCGCCAACATGCTGGGCGTCAGCGAAGCGGAGCTGCTGGCCACCGATTGCGGTGGCGATGTAAAGCGGCTGGCTCTGGACCCGGCTGACCTGCTGGCCGAGCTGAACACCTGCGGCCCTCTCATGGCGCTGGTTCGCAACCCCTGCGCCGTACACGAGACCACGGGCACATTCGGTGATATGAAGGGTCAGTCGTCGGTGCGCATGTTTCTCGGCCAGCAGGATCAGCGGCTGTTCGTGAAGCGCTGGACGCGCGCATTTGCCGTTCAGGTGGGGGCTCGGGAAAGTGTGCAGTTTTTCAATGCTCAGGGGCGCGCCTGCTTCAAGGTATTCACCACGCCGGAGACTCGCATGGAGACCTGGCAGGCGTTGATCGCACGCTTCATTGCCGACGATCAGTCGACCCAGGAAACAGGGATAGAAGCTGAAACCCCGGACAACCAGGTCGCCCTGCTGAACCGGGAACAGGTACAGGCGCTGCGCACACGCTGGAGCCAGATCCAGGATGTCCATCAGTTTCAGGGGCTGTTGAAGCACTTCCGGATTCGCCGCCTGACGGCAATTGAAGAAGCCGGGCCGGAGTGGACGCAGGCGCTTGCGGCAGATGCCATGGAACAGGTGCTGGAACAGGCCCGGGACCGCCAGTTGTCATTGATGACCTTTGTCGGCAACGGTGACGCCGTGCAGATTCACACAAGCGCACCGAAGAAACTAATGCGTACCGGTGCCTGGTTCAACATTCTGGACCCGGATTTCAGTCTGCACCTCAATACGGAAGCCATTGCCCAGGTATGGCGGGTACGACGACCGGTCAAGGACGGCGTGGTGACCTCGGTGGAGGCATTCGATCATCGGGGTGAGCTCATTGTGCAGTGCTTTGGTGAACGCCACGAAGGTGAGCCTGAAAACCCGAGCTGGACTCGACTGGCCGAGGAGTTGCCCGCGCTATGATCTCGCCTGCAAGCCGCATATTCATGACACTGGTCGTACTGTGCAGTCTGATCACGGGAGGCCTGGCCCAGACCGCCGAGCGTATCGTGGTGGCCGACGGGGCACTGACGGAAATTCTCTATGCCCTGGGGGCCGAAGATCACATCGTGGGCGTCGATACCACCAGCATCCATCCCCCGGAAGCAGAGGCGCTCCCCAATGTGGGATACCTGAGGGCGCTGTCGGCCGAAGGGGTGTTGTCATTGAACCCCGACCTGTTGCTGACCACACAGGATGCCGGGCCCGAAACGGTACTGAATCAGATCCGTGAAGCCGGGATACCCGTGCACCTGCTGCAAGTGGACTATTCACTGTCGGGCACACGAGCGCTGATTGAAGAAGTGGGTGATTTGGTCGACCTGGCGCCCGAGGCGGCGCAGCTTTCCGAGCAACTCGCCGCTGACGTGAACAGCCATGCCGGTCAGATGCCGGACGATCTGCGTATCCTGTTCCTGCTCCAGGCCACCGGCCAGGGCTTTATGGCCAGCGGCCGTGATACCCGGGCGCACGCCCTGCTGACGCTCACCGGCGCCACCAATCCCATGGCACACCTGAGCGGTTACCGACCGTTGACCAACGAAGCCGCCATGGAGGCAAACCCGGACGTCATTCTCGTGTCGCACACCGAAGGCGATGTGGCGCGACTGTATGACCATCCGGCACTGCGGCTGACCAATGCAGCGCAGGACGGACGGATATTTGCCATTGATCAAACGTACTGGCTGACCTTCGGCCCACGCCTGGGCGAGTCAGTGGCCGAGTTGACCGAGTTGCTGCAGTCGCAGCAAACGTCTCTGGCAGATCAGGACAGACCATGAACAGAGAACAGCCGGAGGCACTGCTGTGAGCGTGCAGATGCAGGACTGGGGCTCACGCCAACCCATCGACTCGACAATCAGGCAGGGACTGCGCGGCGACGGCCCGCTGATTCACTGGTTCATACTGTCCGCCCTGCTGGTGCTGGCCGTCCTGGCCGGAGTGAGCTTCGGCGCCGCCCGTATTCCGTTGCCTCAGGTCATCAGCAGCCTGCTGTCCGGCCTGCCGGGGATTGCCCTGTCGCATCACACGGCAGGAGAACACCTGATTGTCTGGCAACTGCGTCTGCCCAGAGTACTGATGGGCGGACTCATTGGTGCCGGGCTGGCCGTGGCCGGGGCGGCAGTACAGGCCGTATTTCGCAACCCACTGGCTGACCCGGGCCTGATCGGTGTGTCCAGCGGTTCTGCTCTGGCGGCCATTGTGATGATCGTGCTGGGCGACGTCATTCTGGTGGGCTGGCTCAGTCAGTTCCAGGCGGTTGCCCTGCCGGTGGCCGCCTTTACCGGCGGCCTGATGACCACTGCGCTGATCTATCGCATTTCCACCCTGGATGGCTCGACCCGTATTTTTACCCTGCTGCTGGCCGGCATCGCCATCAGTGCCCTCACCGGCGCGGTCAGTGGTGTACTCACCTATCTGGCCGACGACGGTCAGTTGCGCTCACTGACCTTCTGGAGCATGGGCAGCCTGGGGGGTCTGAGCTGGCAATCCCTCTGGACCGCCGGCCCCTGGATACTGCTCGCGCTGGTGGTATTGCCCTGTTTTCGTCAGGCCCTCAACGCCCTGTTGCTGGGCGAGCAGGTGGCCCAGCATCTGGGCATGAGCGCGCAGCGCATCAAGAAGGTGGTTATTGCCATAGCTGCTGTGGCTGTCGGCGCCACGGTCGCCGTGGCCGGCATGATCGGTTTTGTGGGTTTGGTCGTGCCCCACCTGATGCGACTCTGGCTGGGGCCTGACCACGCCCGGCTGCTGCCCGCCAGCGCCCTGAGCGGCGCCAGCCTGCTGATCCTTTCGGATGTGATGTCACGCACGGTGGCCGCACCGGCGGAAATCCCCATCGGCATTATCACCGCGCTGATCGGCAGTCCCTTCTTTCTCTGGCTGTTGCTCAGTCAGGGACAACGCGGTCATATAGAGTAACCCATTATGATTGAAGCAGACAAGGTGACCGTGCGCATCGGTCGTTCCACTCTGGTTGATCGAATCAGTTGCCAGGTACGACCCGGTGAATTGGTTTGTGTTCTGGGCTGCAATGGCGCGGGAAAATCCACATTGCTGGCGGCCCTGTGTGGTGACCGCCGGTTTCAGGCAGGGCATGTGACCCTCGACGGACGTGCCATCGGGGATTACGGTCACGCTGAACTGGCCCATATCCGGGCGGTCATGCCGCAGAGCGTGCAGCTGGGTTTTCCGTTTCGAGCGCGGGAAGTAGTGGCCATGGGTCGCATGCCCTTCAATGAGCCACGCGCACAGACACAGGAAGCGGTCTCCGCCTGCATGGCACTGACCGAAACGCAGCATTTATCAGGCTCCGTGTACCCGACCCTGTCCGGAGGAGAGAAGCAGCGTGTGCAACTGGCCCGGGTGCTCAGCCAACTCTGGCCCTTCGAATCCGGTCGCCCGGGTTATCTGTTTCTGGACGAAGCCACCGCCAGTCTGGACCCGCTGCATCAGCAACAGGTGTTCTCACTGGCCCGCCACCTGGCGGATCGGGGGCTAGGCGTCATGGCCGTTCTCCATGACATGAACCTGGCCGCGCAATTCGCCGACCGGGTCATTGTACTGAAAAACGGGCAGGTACTGGCCACAGGCACTCCAGACCAGACCCTGACCCCGGAGCGCATCCGGGACGCCTTCAATGGCCTGAATGTGTTCTGTCAGCCCGATCCCGGCACCGGACGTCCGTGGATTCATCCCTTGCGTCAGCAACCGGGCACGCCGCTGTGATTTCGCCACCTTGACCCAACCTGTACACCCGCTCGGGCCCAATCAGTCTGACACCGGGACGCTCAGACACTACACTCTGAGATATGTTCACTGAAGCGACAACAGGATGATGGTCATGCGAACCCTGATTACTGCCCTTGGTCTGATACTGGTCATGACCACATCCACTCTGTCCAGGGAACCCATGGTCGAGCCCGACGACATGGTGCCGGTTGAACTGGCCACAGTGGGCGTAGATCCGCTGGCCGGCTCGCCCCTGGTGCTGTTGCGCGAAGCCGGTTCGGGCGATGTGGTGCCCATCAGCATCGGGCCCGTGGAAGCCCAGGCCATTCTGCGTGCCATCGAATCCGTAGCCACGCCGCGCCCCATGACACACGACACCATGGCCCTGATGATTCGCGAAATGGGTGGTCAACTTGAACGAATAATGGTGGATGGACTGGTGGACAACAGTTATTACGGGATACTGGATATCCGCCTGGATGACGCCCCGGACACACCTGTATTCGTCGATACACGTCCTTCGGACGGGCTTGCCCTGGCCGTGCGAACAGGAGCCAGCATCCTGGTAGCACCCGACGTTCTGCAATCCATGGAAGGTCAGGCCTTCGAGGGGCTGAGTGATGACCAGATGGTCACGGCACTGGGTATAACCGTGGCCCCGGCAACCGACGATATCCGTGCACAATTGGACCTGCCGGATGATCCCGGGCTGGTGGTCACCCGGGCGGTAGGTGCGGCCAGGGAACAGGGCGTGGAGGCCAGAGCGCTCCTACTCTCGGTGAACGGGGAAATTCCCGAAAACCCCATGGCATTTCTGCACTTGATACAGGAGACCGAGGACGGTGAAAACGCCACAATACGCTATTGGCTCGACGGCGAAGAGCGATCCATAGAGCTGGACACTAATGTGCCCGATGGCGAGCATCGCCAACCCCGTGATCGGGATGACCGACCACAGGTCTGATTCGATCCGACCGGTTGACTCTTTAACCGGTCGGATCGAATCAGGGCTTTCGAGACAGGTCTGAAAACGCGGAATCGGCAGCCCTCAGATGGCCAGTGAGCAAGTCGTTGCGATTGCGCAATTCCACGGCTCGCCATTTCTCCGGAACGGTGTAACCGAGACGTTCAAGAATCGCACTCATGGCTACTTCCGCCGCCGGCGCTGATCCCGAATCCATCTTGATAGCCACACCCAACTTGAGCTCGGGCAAGGACGCGATGTAGACCCCTTCGGCACCCACTTTCAGAAACGCCGCATCACCCAGCGCAGCCATCACCTCAGAACAGTAGCGATCCGTGCCCGCCACCATGAAGGGATGTTTCACTGCGGCCGTGTACAGTCGACGAGCGCCTTCCTGATACAGTTCCGGCAACCGGGACGGATCTGCAAACCGGGCGAATCCCAATGCCAGCCGATGCAAGGGCATGGCCCAGGTGGGCGCCGTGCAACCGTCCGGCGACAGCGGCGCGTCGTCCAGGCGGGTATCACAACAGGCTTCAATGCAGGAGCGAATAGCCTGCTGCACCGGATGTTCCGGCTGCACATAACCTTGGGTATCCCAGCCCTGGTGTACAGCCAGCGCCAGCATCCCCAGATGTTTACCAGAACAATTGTTGTGCCGAGCGTCGGGCTTGTGGTGGTGCCAGGCCAGGTCGATGAGTGCATTCTGATCCATGGGCCAGTGGGTGCCGCACTCGAACGCGGGCTCTGCCAGCCCGAGTTTAGCCAGAAAACCATTGGCCACCTGGGTATGCCGTGGTTCGCCATTGTGTGAGGCACAACAGAGTGACAGTTCTTCGTCGGTCAGCCCCAGGGCCTCAATGGCGCCAGAAGCGGCCATGGGCAACGCCTGGAAGGCCTTGATGGCTGAACGCGGGTAGGTAGCCGTGTCCAGATCACCCGTGGACCAGAGTCGATCCCCGTCACTGGAAACCACCAGTGCCCGTCCTCGATGCTCACTTTCAACAGCCCCGCCGCGCGTGACCTCTACCAGAACCGGATTCGTTTTCTCCATGACCTGCCCTCGCATAGCAAAAAACCACGAGCATAGGCCGGTCACGCCATTTGTCCAGCGCCAGCGTGCAACGGGGCGTGATATGCAAGCCTGACGGCGGAAACACAAAAGCATGGTGGCCGACCTGCCCCTGAACAACCAGAACGACAATTATTCCCCACCAGACACTCAAATCATGAGCCATCTGCTGGTATGATGCTCATGAAACCCAATATTACACGGCAGTCGAAACCGGTTCAGCCACCCTCCGGTGATTGATTGACAGACTGTGGCACGTTAACCCCTCGGAGAGACACGATGACCCAGGAAAAGAAAAAGCGCCCCCTGTACATCCCTTATGCTGGCCCTTCGCTCATTGAAATGCCATTGCTGAACAAGGGCAGTGCCTTCACCCAGGAGGAGCGCATTACCTTTAACCTGATCGGACTGCTGCCACAGAATGTCGAGACCATTGACGAGCAGGTCGAGCGCGCCTACCACCAGTACCAGCAGTGCCAGACCAATCTTGACCGCCACATCTACCTGCGCGCCATTCAGGACGACAACGAAACCCTCTTCTTCCGCCTGCTGGAGGACCATCTCGAGGAGATGCTGCCCATCATCTATACCCCCACGGTCGGGGAAGCCTGTGAAGAATTTTCCAACATCTACCGCAACCACCGGGGCCTGTTCATTTCCTACCCGAACCGGGAGCACATGGATGACATTCTGCGCAGCGCCACCAAGGACAACGTGAAAGTTATCGTGGTCACCGACGGCGAGCGCATTCTCGGGCTGGGTGACCAGGGTATCGGCGGTATGGGCATCCCTATTGGCAAGCTGTCTCTGTACACGGCCTGCGGCGGCATCAGCCCGGCCAACACCTTGCCCATCATGCTGGACGTGGGTACCAACAACCAGATTCTGCTGGACGATCCCATGTACATGGGCTGGCGTCACGAGCGGATCTCCCAGTCCGAATACGATGAGTTCGTAGCCCAGTTCATCGCCGCCATCAAGCGCCGCTGGCCCAATGTCCTGTTGCAGTTCGAGGACTTCGCCCAGACCAACGCCATGCCCCTGCTGGAGCAGTATCGCAACGAGCTGTGCTGCTTCAATGATGATATTCAGGGCACCGCTGCCGTTGCGGTCGGCACCCTGCTGGCCGCCTGCAAGGCGAAAAACGAGACCATCAGCGAGCAACGCGTCGCCTTCGTCGGCGCCGGCTCCGCCGGATGTGGCATCGCCGAACAGATCATTGTCGCCATGAAGGAAGAAGGCCTGGCCGACCGGGATGCCCGGGACCGTGTCTTCATGGTGGACCGGGACGGCCTGCTGACCAAGGACATGGATGGACTGTACGACTTCCAGGCACGTCTGGCGCATGACCGTTCCGCCCTGACCGACTGGTCCGACACGCAACTGCTGGACGTGGTCGCGCATGCCAGGCCAACCATCCTGATTGGTGTGTCCGGTCAGCCCGGCCTGTTCAGCCAGACCGTGATCGAAACCCTGCACCAGGGCTGCGCTCAGCCTGTGGTCATGCCGTTGTCCAACCCCACCTCGCGCGCCGAGGCGACACCGGAACAGATCCTGACCTGGACCAAAGGGCAGGCCCTGGTGGCCACGGGCAGCCCCTTCGGGCCGGTCACTCTGGACGGCAAGACCTACGCCATCGCCCAGTGCAACAACGCCTATATCTTCCCCGGCATCGGCCTGGGTGTGATCGCCTCGGGTGCGGATCGCATCACAGATACCATGATCATGGCCGCATCACACGCGCTGGCCAAACAGGCACCCATCGTGACCGAGGGCGCAGGCGCCCTGCTGCCATCACTGGCCGATATCCGGACAATCAGTCAGAACATCGCCTTTGAAGTGTGCAAACAAGCCCAGATCGACCGGGTGGCCGCCATTGAAGACGACAGCACGCTCTGGGACACCATAGAACGTAATTTCTGGTATCCACAGTATCGGCATTACCGTCGCCGCGCGGTATAAAGAGGCGCCTGAAAGGGGGAGGCATTCCGCTCGATTATTGACCTGCGTCAATGTCTCCCCACGCCCGTGCGTTATGCTGAGAGTGAGGGCATTCCAAACCCAGCTCTCAGGAGGATAACGCCATGACCCGTATCGTACTTGTCCCCGTGGACGGCTCTTCCGATGCCCGCGGTGCTATTGAATTTGCCGCCGACTGGGCAAAATCCCATGACGCCGAACTGCACCTGTTCCATGCGCCGGATCTTCCCAGCGCCAGCGAACTGGCGTTTGTGGACCGCTACGGCGTGGATGTCAGCAAGTCCACCAAACACCTGGAAATGGTGGGCCAGGACATTGTAGCTGAGGCTCAGGATGTCGCCCGCTCCCTGGGCGTGGAAAACGTCAGTGGTTCAGTGTCCATAGGCAACCCGGCACAGCAGATCGTCGACAAGGCGGAAGCCCTGTCTGCCGAACTCATTGTGATCGGAACCCGTGGCATGAGTGACTGGAAAAGCCTGCTGGTGGGCAGTGTCTCCCACAAAGTCATGCAGATGGCTCCCTGCACCACCGTGATTGTGCGCTGACGCCACTTTCCCGTAGTATACCGCCCATTGTCCGTCCTCTCGTTGAACGCGCGGACGGCTTTTCTGGTGTGTATACGGAGGGTGAAGTGGATGTCATCGGTGCCGGAATCTGTTCGCCGTGTCAGAGAAGTGTTTCGGGCCTTTCTGGTCCTGGGACTGACGTCGTTCGGTGGCCCGGTGGCCCATCTGGGTTATTTTCGCACCGAATTTGTCGCCCGCCGACGCTGGCTGTCCGAGCAACACTACGCAGACCTGGTGGCACTTTGCCAGTTCCTGCCCGGGCCGGCGAGCAGCCAGGTGGGCTTTGCTCTGGGCCTGTTGCGAGCAGGCCCACTGGGTGCGGCAGCCGCCTGGCTGGCCTTCACCCTGCCCTCCGCCGTGATCCTGATATTATTCGCCTACGGCTCTGCGGTGATGCAGGGCCCGTTGGCGAGCGGGCTGATTCACGGCCTGAAAGTCGTGGCCGTGGCCATTGTGGCCCATGCCATATGGGGCATGGCGAAAAACCTTTGCCCTGACCGGGCGCGTGCAACCATTGCGTTGCTGGCCGTTGTGACGGTGATTGCCGTCAGTGGGCCCGGGGGCCAGGTGCTGGCCATCGCCCTGGGCGCGCTGGCCGGGCTCTGGTGGTGCCGCCACGCGGTGGACGACAGCGCCGAGAGCCTGCACTTCCCGGTCTCTGTCTGGGCCGCCCATCTGGCCCTCGGGCTCTTTGCCGTGTTGCTTGTGGCATTGCCTCTGCTCGCCTGGTGGCAGCCCAATACGCTGGTGACACTCACTGACTCTTTCTACCGGGCCGGCGCGCTGGTCTTTGGCGGCGGCCATGTGGTGCTGCCACTGCTGGAAGCCGAGATGGTCCAGCCAGGCCTGGTTACACCGGACTCGTTCCTGGCCGGTTACGGCGCCGCCCAGGCCATACCGGGCCCGCTGTTCACCTTCGCCGCCTACCTGGGTGCGGTGACCGATACGGCCTACCACGGCCTGGTGGGCGCCGGGGTGGCGCTGGTTGCCATCTTCATGCCGGGGTTTCTGTTGTTGATCGCGATACTGCCCCACTGGAACCGATTCCGCCAGTTTGTCTGGGCGCGCGCTTTCATGGCCGGGGCCAGTGCGGCAGTGGTGGGTGTGCTGGGTGCAGCGCTCTATCAGCCGGTGTTTACCAGCGCCATTCCGGGGCCGTACGAATTCGCCCTGGCACTCACCGGTTTCATACTGCTGAACACCTGGAAGTGCCCGCCCTGGCTGGTGGTTCTTGCCCTGGCGCTGGGCGGACTGGGAATCAGTCTGCTGCCCTGAGGCAGCAGTATCCACTGATCGTTTCAGCCTGGCCTCAGGCCGCCTGCACTTCCTCGCCTTCCGTTTCGTCAGCCGAATGGCGAATCAGGAAGTCAAAGGCACTCAGTGCCGCTTTCGAGCCTTCGCCCATGGAGATAACGATCTGCTTGTACGGCACGGTGCTGGCATCACCCGCCGCGAGCACGCCGGGGATGGATGTTTCACCGCGCTCGTTGACCACAATCTCGCCATGCTTGCTCAGCTCAATGGAGCCCTGCAGCCATTCGGTGTTGGGAATCAGGCCGATCTGAACAAACACGCCGGCCAGGGCGACTTCATGCTCATCGCCGCTGCGCCGATCCTTGTACGTCAGACCACTGACTTTGCCGTTCTCGCCCAGAATTTCCGTTGTCTGGGCGGACGTCAGGATGTCCACATTCTCGAGACTGCGCAGCTTTTGTTGCAACACGTCGTCGGCGTTCAGTTGATCGCCAAATTCAAGCAGGGTCACATGACCCACGATCCCGGCCAGATCAATGGCGGCCTCGACGCCGGAGTTGCCACCACCGACCACGGCGACATGCTTGCCCTTGAACAGGGGGCCGTCGCAGTGCGGGCAGTAAGCCACGCCCTTGTTGCGGTATTCCTCTTCACCCGGCACACCCATTTGTTTCCAGCGCGCGCCGGTGGAGAGCACCAGAGTACGGGATTTCAGTGACGCTCCGTTGGCCAGACGAACCTCGTGGAGTCCGCCGGTAGTAGCGGCAGGAATCAGTTTCTCTGCCCGGTGCAGGCTCATGATGTCGACGTCGTACTCGCGTACGTTCTGCTCCATGGCTGCAACCAGCTTGGGCCCTTCGGTGTAGGACACGGAAATGAGGTTTTCAATGCCCAGGGTGTCGGCCACCTGGCCGCCAAACCGCTCCGCCACGATGCCGGTAGACAGGCCTTTTCGCGCCGCATAAATGGCCGCCGATGAACCTGCCGGGCCACCGCCAATCATCAATACATCAAACGGATCCTTCTGTTTCAGCGCTTCCGCAGCCCGTTCTTCTGCCCCGGTATCCAGTTTGGCAACGATCTCGCCAAGTGTCATGCGGCCCTGGCCAAAGGGTTCGCCATTGAGGTACACACTCGGCACTGCCATGACGTTCCGCTCTTCCACCTCGTCCTGAAACAGCGCGCCGTCGATGGCCGTGTGCTTGATCTTCGGGTTGAGAACACTCATCAGGTTCAGTGCCTGCACCAGGTCCGGGCAGTTCTGACAGGACAAGGAGAAGTAACTCTCGAACTCGAATTCGCCGTCCAGACTCTCCACCTGACGGATCAGGTCTTCACTTTCCTTCGACGGGTGACCACCCATCTGCAACAGGGCCAGCACCAGAGAAGTGAATTCATGCCCCATGGGAATACCGGCAAATCGAACGCTGCCTTCTTCGCTGCCCAGGCGTTGGATGGCAAAGGAGGGCCGACGAAGCGCGACAGAGTCATCAGTGCGCAGGCTGATCTTGTCCGACATGCCTTCCAGCTCATCCAACAGATTCTTCAGTTCTTCGGACTTGGCACCGTCACCATAGGCAGCCACCAACTCAATCGGCTGCTGCAACTTACCCATGTAAGCATTCAGCTGTTCCTTGATCTTGGCATCCAACATCTTGGGTTCTCCTTACAAACTCAGGCTAAAAAAGCCCGCTTGGCGGGCCTTTTGAAAAATAGGGGGGGGGATGACGGCCCGAAGGCCGTCAGGCAGCAACGATCGTTCAGATCTTGCCAACCAGGTGCAGTGAAGGCGCCAGTGTTTCTTCGCCTTCCTTCCACTTGGCCGGGCACACTTCACCCGGGTGGTTACGCACGTATTGGGCGGCCTTGACCTTGCGCATCAGATCGTCGGCATCGCGGCCAATACCTTCGGCGGTGATTTCCATGGCCTGGATCACACCATCCGGATCGATCAGGAAGGTGGCACGATCTGCAAGACCCTGACCTTCTCTCATGACGCCAAAGTTGTTGGTGATGGTGCCGGTCTGGTCACCTACCATGAAGTACTCGATCTTACCGATGGTCTCGGAGCTATCGTGCCAGGCCTTGTGAGTAAAGTGGGTGTCTGTTGAGACAGAGAACACTTCAACGCCCAGCTCACGCAATTCTTCGTATTTGTCGGCCACATCACCCAGCTCGGTCGGGCAAACGAACGTGAAATCCGCCGGGTAGAAGAAGAAGATGGCCCATTTCCCTAGCACGTCCTGTTCATTGATATCCACAAACTCGCCTTTCTTGAAAGCGGTTGCGTTGAACGGCTGAATAGTGCTGTTAATCATGCCCATGATTATGATGCTCCTTGTTAACGTGTTGATGAGTTGAACTCGAACGCGATATTACGTTCGGCAACAATTCTAAACAAATTAATAAAAAAAACAAATCAATAGCCATAGACTATTAACCAATACATTCTGAGATGTCTCGTATATTGGTTTGAAGCGAGCTGATCGAAAACGGAATGGCAGGGTACGTCAGGATGCCGACGAGTGGCGGGTCAGATGTATCACCAACCAGGGCAGAATCAGGGCTATGGCGACAAAGCGCAACAGGTGATGAAAAACCACAAACGCCGGATCAATATCCAGGGCGACGGCCAGCAGAACAATTTCCGGCAATCCGCCGGGCGCAAATGCCAGGAACAGGGCCGCCGGGTCGATATCGGTAATCTGGGTCAACACGACCGTGAAAACCAGCGCCAGTGACAGGGTTAGAACCATGGCGACCAGACCATGGCCCAGAATACCAAGCGCCCAGCGCAGGCGGATACCGTTGAACTTGACGCCCAGGGAAGCACCCAGCAGGAGTTGTACGAGCATCAGGGAAGGCTCGGGCACAGCGGCGATTGATACACCGGACAGCTGCGCACCAGCCACACCAAAGAGGCTGCCCAGCAACAAGGGCTGTGGCAGGCGAATCAGTCGGGCCAGGCCGGAACCGGCAGCACCTGCGGCCAGCAATGACAACGCAGCGGGCCAGGTCGGCACCGTCCAGCCATCCGCTGACAGCGGATTCACCGCACCCAGAGTGCCGGCGTCGGCAATGGGCAGGACGCTGATCAGCAACAGGGGCACACCGTATATCACCACCAGAATACGACTGATCTGAGTGAGCAGCACTCGACGTTCGTCGGCGCCCACCCGGGTACAGTTGAGCAATACCACAGACTGGGCGCCGGGCACGCCGGAGAACAGCGCCGTCGGCCGGCCATAACCGGCCCGGCGATGCAGATAGTAACTGGTGAGCCAGGTGGTCAGCACCACCAGCACCAGCATACTGCCCATGGTCACCGGCCACTCGATCATGCTGCCCAACAACGCCCGGTCAAAGGCGGTTCCCGCGTACAACCCCAGAATCACCATGGCCAGATGACGCATGATGGAGGGCACCCTCAGATTCCAGCCCAATTGGGTGACCAGCAGCGTGGCAGTCAGGCTGCCCAGCAACCAGGGCAGAGGCAGCCCCAGTGCAAGGAAGCTCAACCCACCCAGTACGGCAACCGCCAGACTGGCGAATGTGTGCGTAACTGTCTGCATGCGTTGAGCCATGGGTACGCCGTTAGCGTGAAGACGTCTGGTCGCGACTGTCCTCACTGCTCTGTTCTTCCTCCTGGTGCGACATGTGATCCAGACGTTCCGACACGCTGAACTTGTATGACGTCACCAGTACCAGCACAGCCAGAGCTACCAGGGTGATACTCAGCGGACTGTCGAACATGGCCGGCAGCCAGTCCCCGCCGCCAATGAGCATCGCCCGACGCAGATTCTCCTCCAGCATGGGTGCAATGAGGAAGGTTATGACCAGCGGCGCTTCCGGAATGGCAAACTTGCGCATGCCAAAGCCGACAAAGCCGAAGAACAGCATGATCAACACATGGTAGGGGTTGCCTTGCGCGCCATAGCTGCCGATCACCGCCAGGACGATGATGGTGGGCACCAGCACCTGCTTGGGCAGGGACCCCAGTTTGGCATAGAAGAAGGTGAACCCTCTGCCGATGGCCAGGTTGAACACGTTGGCCAGTATCAGAATGATGAAGAGCGCATAGATGACATCCGCATGCAACTCGAACATGCGCGGGCTGGGCGTAATGCCCTGGAGCAACAGCGCCCCGCCAATCAACGCTGCAGTGGCACTACCCGGAATACCAAAGGCCAGCAACGGCACCAGGGTGGGGCCTGCGGTGGCGTTGTTGCCGGCTTCTGCTGCTGCCACGCCCGCAGACACCCCGGTACCGATCTTCTTCTTGGGCAACAGGCGTTTGGCCAAACCATAGGACAGAAAGGACGCCACGGTGGCACCCAGCCCGGGAAGCATGCCCACAAAGCTGCCCACGCCCAGACCAATGCCCATTTCGCGCCAGTTGCTGATGTACTCCCTAAAGGACAGACCTTCCTGATCTTTGCCAAACAGGTTGTTCATCTTGCGTTTGACGGTCTGGCCCAGGCGGGTTTCATGGGTGACTTCTATGCCCTGCTCGATCATCCGGCTCATGGCAAACATGCCGATGATCAGGGGCACCAGCGGAATGCCGTCTCGCAGCCAGGCCATATCGAAAGTGTTGCGCGCCGAGCCGCCGATCGGGTCAGTGCCTATGGTGCCGATGTACAAGCCAATGGCGGCTGCCAGCATCCCCTTGGCCACATGCTTGCCGGACAGCGCCCCCAGAAGGGCTATGGCCAGGAACATCAGCCAGGTCCGCTCGGACGGGCCGAACTGCAAGGCTGCAATGGCCATCATGGGGGCAATCAGGATGACGATGACGTCTGACAGGGAGTCGGCCGTCACCGACGAATACAGGGAGGTCAGCAACGCCTTTCGGCCCTGACCCTTTTCCGTCATCTTGTAGCCGTCGTACACCGTTGCCGCCGAGTCCGGCGCCCCCGGCGTGGCAAAACTGATCGCCGATATGGACCCGCCGAACAGGGCCCCCTTGTAGAGACCGATAACCAGCCCCAGCGCGCCGGCAATATCCAGGGTAAAGGTGAGTGGCAACATCAGGGCCACCCCGGTGGAGGTCGTCAGGCCCGGAATCGCACCCAGCCCGACCCCCACGAACACGCCGATAGCCAACCACATCATGGTTCGCCAGGTGAACACCAGGCTCAGTGATTCGATTAATGCATCAGGTTGAAACATAGATTGTGCTCCAAAAGGGACCGCCGCTTCAGTTCAGCCGGGCAGATCCCATAACAATCACATAACAAAAGGAATGACACCGCCGGGCAGTCGAATACCCAGCAGTACAAAGACGACCGTAATGGCCACGGACACGCCAAAGGCAATGCCCAGCACGGTGTGCCAGGGCCGCATACCCAGAAGCGTCATCATGGTAAAGAGGAACAGGGTGCTGGCCAGGGGCAGGCCAACCAGGCTCATCAGGAAGTACAGCACGAATCCGCCGATACAGAACGTCAGGCACCATTTCAGATCGTGCCAGCCCACATCCCGCATTTCTTCCACCACCACATGGCGAACCTTGTCCACCACCAACGCCAGCGAGCAGACGATAATGGCGGCCACCCCCAGCCCCGGGAAGAACCCCAGGGTGAATCCGTCTCGCTGCGTCCTGTGAAACCAGTCATGATTCCACAGATAGACAAACAACAAGGTGGCAAGAATGGTGATCATCACCCCCACACCCTGATTGGTTTTCAGCCAGTGGCTCAGGCCTTTATCCGTTCGGGTATCACTCATCAGCCATACTCCTAAAACATTCTCGGACCGCACGAAACAGGGACTCCCGACACGCAAGCCGGAAGCCCCTGCGGTGTGACTGATGTAAAGCTCAGTCCAGCAGGTCCAGGGCGTTGCGCATACGATCCACCAGGTTGCGATAATCTTCATTCGCCTCCGGGAATCCGAGGAAGATGACTTCCTCACCCATGCGACCCAGCATGGCCGGCACACTGTCATCTTCTGTCAGCATGGTTTCCAGACGGTCGGAAAATTCCGCCACGATGGCATCAGGGGTGTCCGGATGGAAACCAATGGGCCGCGGGAAGCGCATACCGTCAAAGCCGAAATCAATGGCCTCCGGCACATCACCGCCCAGTTGCTGCTCTACATCATCAGGCAAAGGAATATCACTGGTGTTCATGGTGACTGTCCCGCTCTCCGGCACAATCCCCAGTGCGGTGGACGCAGTTGCCGCCAGCAGGTCAACATGCCCCCCCAGGAAGTCACTGACCGCTTCACCCGTGGAGCTGTAGGGTACATAGACCGCATCGATACCGGCTTGCTCAAAGATATTGGCCGCCCCTACCAGAAGGGCACTGGTGCCGGCGATGACAATGGGGTTGTTCTCGGCATGGGCCACCAGACCGTCCCAGTCAGCCAGTTCACTGTCGTTTTGCGCCACTATGAGTGACCGAAAGGCAGAAACGTAACCGGCGACTTTCAGATCATTCGGATCCACCAGAGGATTGTCATCCTGCAGTGCGGTCAAGACCGGTGTCGGGCTGGACAGCATTACCGTGTAGCCGTCCGCCGGCTGATCCAGCAAATGATCCCACGCAAGCGTGGCGCCGGCACCGGGCCGGTTCTCCAGATTCCAGCTTACGCCAAAGTTGTCACTGGCGCCGGTGGACATGGTCCTGGCCCAGGCATCGCTGCCACCACCGGCACCGAAGGGGATGATGAAATCAATATCTCGTTCAGGCCAGTCACCGTGACCGTCGGCCATCAGTTGGGGGCTGAACATCATCGCGGCACAGGCCGTACCCAGCAGGCCCGCACGCAACGTTTTGCTCGCGGCAGAAATCATGGAAGTCATACTCGCCTCACTTTTATCTTGTTTTAGACAGTCGAAACATCTGAACCCGGTTATATGTTCTTATTGGCTCAGGATGTAAAAAAAGAGTCTAGGAGGCCCGGCGAGACAGGACAATATTGTGTTTATTAACAGAAATATGAGTATAAAACACATTGTGTGCATTGTGTTCACGACGACAGAATCCGACGTTTTCCACGCAATGGTTCTGGCCGCTTTAAGCCTCAGTCTCCAGGCGATAGTGACGCTCGGGACGGCCTACATCGCCATAGCCGAGAGAGGCGACCACTTGATCCACTGACACCAGGTACTCCAGATACCGCCTGGCCGTCGACCGACTGGTGCCGATTCGCTGAGCCAGCTGAACCGCGGTTACCGACTCACCGCTCTGTTCCAGGGCTTTCACCACAGACTCCAGGGTCAGCCGGTCAATACCCTTGGGCAGGGTTGTATCCGTGGACGAAGCGGCCACCGGGCCTGTCGACCCCTGACGCATCAGCGCGTGATCCAGTTCAGCCTGACTGAGTTCCGATTTGGCCGTTAGTTGGCTGCGTTCATGGCGAAAGCGTTGCAACATCTGGGTCATGCGCTCGCTTTCGGTGGGCTTGATCAGATAATCGAATACCCCGCCACGCAAGGCTTGCTGTATGGTTTCCACTTCCTTGGCGGCGGTGATCATGACAATGTCCATGTGCCGCCAGCGGCTGCGCGTTTCCCAGAGCAGATCCAGGCCGGACACATCCGGGATGTAGGCATCCAGCAACACCAGATCCACTGTATCACCGGACTCTTCCAGATACGCCACGGCCTCCGCCCGCGTCTTGGCCACACAGACTACGGAAAAGCCGGGAGATTGCTCAATAAACTGTCGATTGATATCCGCGACCCGAAAATCGTCTTCCACGATCAATACCGCGTATTCCTTCACGCCTCCCGATTGTTCGGGTTTACCCTTGGTGGTCATGTTACTGCCTCTGTTCGTTTGCATAATGTGGTCTTGGAGAGTGTGACGATGAAACAGGCACCGCCCAGATCGCTTTCTTCCATGTAAAGCGCCCCCTCGTGCTGCTCACACATCTGTTTGACCAGTGCCAGGCCGATACCCCGATGGCGGCCGGGCTTGGTGGAAAAACCTTTTTCTGCAATGGCATCCATGAGGTCCGGATCAACGCCGCACCCGTTGTCCTCGACCTCGAACAACACCTGATCCCCCAGATCGGTGAAAAACAACCGAACATGGCCTCTACCCGAGTGCGAGGATGCGGCGTCAAAGGCATTGTCCAGCAGGTTGCCGACCACGGTCGTCAGGGCCGTCTGACCGGCATCGGTCAGGGGCTGGTGCAGAGAACACTCGTCCATGACCTCCAGTTCGATACCGCGCTGGCTAACCCGCATCATTTTGCTGAGCAGCATGCCGCTGACCACCGGGTCTGATACGTGGGCCATGACGTAGGCCACCTGTTCCTGAGCCAGTTCGCTCTCTTTCCTGATCAGTTCCAGCGCACTCTGATGCTGCCCCAGTTGCAGCAACCCGGAAATGGTATAGAGCCGATTGGAAAACTCATGGGCCTGTTCGCGCAGGGCATCAACGTCCCGGCTCGCTTCGTTCAGGGCCTGAGAGAGCTCCATGATCTCCCGCTGATCACGAAAGGTCGCCACCGCACCATCCACCTCGCCATCACGGATAATGGGCAGGCGGTTGACCACGAAAGGGTGCTGACCGATCAGGGTCTCCTGGTCAAAGTCGGCGTCACCGCTGGACAGGACGTCCGCCAGCTGGGAGTTGGGAATCACCTCGCGCACCGGTCGATTGAGCAGGGATTCGCGCTCGCTCAGGCCCAGTACGCGTCTTGCGGTCTGGTTGAGCAGCGTAATGCGACCTTCCCGGTTCACCGCCACAATGCCTTCGTGAATGGACTGCAGAATGGCTTCTTTCTCGGTCACAAGACGAGCGATCTGATAAGGCTCCAGACCGAAAATGGCCCGCTTGAAATGGTGTGCAATCAACAGGGAACCCACCAGACCCACCAATACCGCCAGCGCCACCAGTATCCAGTTGGCGCGCAGGTACTGCGCCACATCGTATTCGATAGACTCCATCATGAAGCCTACGGACACTACACCGATGATCTCGCCGTCGTCGTCGAACACCGGGGTCTTGCCGCGAATGGCTTCACCCAGTGACCCCGTGGCCTGGCTGACATAGGATTCACCATGAATCAAAGCGCGATCATTGTCGCCCCCGACCATTTTCAGACCCAGGCGTTCCTCCAGCGGGTGGGCATAGCGTACGCCCTCGTCATTACCCACCACCACATAGCGCGAGCCCACGTCCTCGCGGATACTCTCGGCCAGTGGCTGAATAGTGGCCGCCGGGTCGGGGTCGTCAAACGCCTCCACTATCTCCGGAATCTGCGCCACCGTCTGTGCAATGCCCAGCCCGCGCAGACCGATCTGTTCACTGATCACATCCGCCATACGGCTGTGGAAATACAGCGCCTGCGCCAGCAGCACCAGAGCCACCAGTGAGGCCACCAGAAGCAGCACCTGGGTACGAATAGTCAATCGCGAGAATGGCCGCAAGGTCAGCCAATCCTTCAAGCGGGTCGTGGTCATTATTATACCTGTTGTTCGACGACCAATGTGACCACGACTTTAACGGCCCACCTGCGGAAAGCAAGGGGCCGGATGATACAGACAGCTTGAGACGTTTCTGAACGCTTGCGGTGCGCCCGGTCAGTCAGCCGGGTCGAGTACGCCGGACTGGGTCACCGCTTCGCCGACGGAGCGGATGGCCGCTTCCGACTCGGCGGTGCTCAGTGGCCCCCGGGTACAGGTGGCAATAACGACTGTTCGCGACCGGTCGGCCTCGTTCCAGGCCACGCCAACATCACAGGCTCGGCGGTGCTGGGTTCCGGTCTTGTGCGCAAAGCCGATGTCCTCCGGCAGGGTCGCCAGCAAACGGTTGTCGCCCGTGGTTATGGACTCCAGGGTATCCAGCAGTGATGCCGTATGATCGGCAGACAACAGTTCACCCGTCACCAGCTTTTCCAGCAACTGGCCCATGCCCCGCATGGTGCCCGAATTGTAATCGGAGGCATAATAGGCGTCGAAGGCGCTGTCCATATCCGGCTGCCCCAGTTCTTCCCGTGGCACCCCGAACAATTCGGACAGAATGTCGGCGCGCCCTTCCGGATCACTGGTCTCCCGGATGCGAAAAAACTCGGGGGAGGCAAAATTGTGAATCCTGATGGAACTCGCTGTAGGCCAGACGCCTCACATCGGCCAGCGTGGTAACCGGGCCAAGATAGTCCAGGTCGAGAGCCGTCATCTGGTCATTGATGTTGTCCATTCCGACAGTGCGAATCACCATGTCCGTGGCCGTATTATCGCTTTCGATCAACATCTTTCTGTACAGCTCACGCAGGGTAAATACCGTGCCGGCGTCCGACCAGTTGGTGTCACCGGCACCGTCCACATAGTCCGAATACGCCAGGGTAACCTCATCATCAAAGGTCAATGTGCCATCTTCAATCTGGGAGTACAGGGCCACGGCCACGGGTATCTTGATGGTCGAGGCCAGATACCAGTGCGAGTCGGCGCGCAAGGTTACTTCCTCGCCGCTTTCAATGTCTTTTACATAAACACTCAGATCACCGGAAAACGACCGGTCGGCGGCTTCCAGGTCATTTGCCAACTGCGTCTGCCAGGACGACGCAGCAGCGGACGACACCATCATCAGTAGCAACATGGGTGTCAGGGCGCATCGCATCATTCGGGTCGTCATAAGCCTCACTTGTACGCTTTCATGAATTCGACTAGCTTGATCCACACCCCGGTCGCCAGAATAAGGCCCAGGGTCAGCATCAAGGCAAAGTCGTATTCTACATCCTGCCAGTATCCCATGAGATAGCGAAAGCCGACGAAAATGACAAGAATGTGAAAAATGAAGGCTTGCAGCGCATTCGACCCGATCACGGTCAGGGGGTACAGCACTTTCGCCAGCAGCGGACCACCGGCCACACTAAGCGCGATGATCAGGAATGCGCCACCCATGGAAAACAGCATGAAGGGCAATGCCGGTGGATGCTTGCCGACATTGGCTGCAATCAGATCGATCGCCTCACCCAGTTCAGGTGCTGTCACCAGCCACAGAGACAAAAACAGGGACGCTGAGACCAGCAACAGGCCACCGGCCAGGAGCAGGCGCCAGCGCAGCCTCTGGTGACACCAGAGTAGCGCTTCACCGATGAGCAGCCCGAGAAGAACCAGCGGCCCCCGGGTCAGTTGCCCCCAGGTGTAGTAATCCTCGTCTTCCACAAAAATGGCTCTTAATTGCGGAATATCCCAGAAAGTCACATGCGCGGCCACCCAGACGCCCAGCAAGGCCAGTGCCCCCGGACTGGCAAGACGCAGAATCAAGGGCATGCGCCGCCAGAGTGGCAGCAGGAAGGGTACCCACATCAGGGCAATGGCATAAAACCCGAGAGTCTCCACAAAGGACGGAAAATCCCGATAAAGCAGCGTGTCGACAATGTCCGTCGGCTGAAACAGATAGAGCATTTCAGCAACGGTCAGCACCTTGTACCAGAAGAAGACCGCCACACCGCTGAGTAGAAGCTTCAGGCGCAGACGCGGCCATCGATCAGTGCCGACCCGGGGCAGAAAGGCCACCGCCAGGGCGATACCGAAAACCAAGACAAAGGTGGAGGAAGCAAACTTGGTGACCAGATGAATGGGAATCTGGCCGTAATCGGGCAGGTCTTCAAAGCTCAGCAGGCCGACAACACCATGGCTGAGTATCATCAGTGCCACCGCCACGCCGCGGGCCAGATCGACAGAAGGAATACGAGACGTCTGCGGCGGCAATATTGGTGGTTGCACCAAAGCGCTCAGCCATTGCCTGCCCCAGGATTTCCCTGACCGTTCAGATTGCGACACGTGCTGTCGTTTTGGCTACACACTGTTCGAGTGTCTACGCAGACTAGCAGGTTGTGGTTCAATCCGCATTACTGCAAAGGCTGCCACTGCCGATCCGCCTGATCCCTGCATCCCGGTCGCTCTGCCTGCCAGCGCGACTGAAGAGGGGTAGTCACTTATCGGGGCATTTTTTTGTGACCTCAGGTCATCATTGGGCCAGTCCCAGGCATCCAGGCGTAGGCGCGCTCGCTGTCAGCCCCTATACTGCGGGGCGCACATTGGCACAGACGTCACCTCAAGAGACCCTTATGAAAGCTTTTTTCTTCCGCTATCCGATTCTTTTTCGTCTGATCATGAATATCTGGCCACCCTTCTTTTTCCCGGGCATCAAGGTCGTGGACATCAGCACCGACTACCGCTACGCCCGGGTCGATCTGAAATGGCGCCCCTGGACACGCAACATCAACAACACCCAGTACGGCGGCAGTCTGTTCTCCATGACCGATCCCATTGTGCCGCTGCTGCTTTTCGGCTGCCTGGGCTGGGATCGCTATATCATCTGGGACAAGTACGCGGACATCGACTACATCGCCCCCGGCAAGGGGCGGCTTACGGCCGAGTTTCGTATTACCGATAAACACATTCGTGAAATCCGAGCCGCCACAGAAAACGGTGAAAAACACTTTCCGGAATTCGTTGTGCACGTGGTCGACCAGAACGGTGACCTGGTGTGCCGACTGACGCGTCGGCTGTACGTACGCCTGAGACCCCGGTACAGACCTGATTGAACCTGAAGCGGGCGCACTGGTCCGATCTTCCTGATTGCCGCCGGGCGACGCTCCGCTCAGTCCGCCGCCTGAGCAGCGGCCTTGGCGCGAGCCTGCACTCGGCTGAGCGGAAACTGACAGGTGAAGGTGCTGCCTTCACCCGGCGTACTGGCAATATCCAGATGCGCCTCGTGACGCGCCAGTGCGTGTTTGACGATGGCCAATCCGAGGCCGGTGCCGCCCGTGGCCGATGATCGTCCCCGGTCCACCCTGTAGAAACGCTCGGTCAGGCGCGGCAAATGCGCACCGGCTATACCAATGCCGTTATCTCGGACCGCAAGACAGGCTCCGTCCGGCTCTGCATACCAGATGAGCTCGATCTGGCCGTTTTCCGGCGTGTAATGGACCGCATTGAACGCAAGGTTGGAAAACGCTGAACGCAGCTCGTTCTCATGGCCGATCAGTTGCACCGAGGTGTCCGCCTCGACGGTGATTCTGTGGCGTTTTTCCACTGACAGCTCTCGTGCATCCTGGGCAATACCCTCCAGCATGGCGGCAACATTCACTACGGTCTGGCCACCTCCCTCGTCTATCGTGTCCAGGCGAGTCAACAGCATCAGGTCATTGACCAGGTTGACCATACGTCGGGTCTGCGCCTCCATTTGATCAATGGCCCGATGTGTTCGCGGGGGCAGGCTGTCCCGATGATCGGAAAAGCCCTCCAGATAACCCTGCAACACGGTCAGGGGCGTGCGCAACTCATGGGATGCATTGGCCACAAAATCCTGGCGCATCTGCTCCAGTTGCCGCAGGCGTGTGACGTCACGGACCAGTAACAGCCGGTTGCCTCCGGCATGCCGGTTGTTGGTGATTTCAAGCACACGCTGGGTGCGGGGGTTTTGCAGCTCCAGTTGACCATGCCAGCGATTATGCCTGAACCAGTGCACAAATCCGGGATTCCGTACCAGATTGGTTATGGACTGGCCTGCATCGCCCTGACGCAGGCCCAGCATGGTTTCCGCCGCCTGGTTCCACCATTGCAACTCACCATGACGTGTAACGATCACCAGACCGTCGGACAGGCTCTCCACCGAGTCCTGGATACGGCGCAGGTTCTTGTCCAGCCGACGCACCTCACCGCGCTGGCGACGGCGAAAATGCCACAAATGATCAAGCACATCACCCCAGACACCGTGCGCATTGTAGGGTGCTTCCGAGTCAAAGTGCCGCAACCAGTCAATAAGCCAGTGCGCCTGCACCATATACCAGAACAGATGCAGCCCCAGAACCACAGTCAGCGTGGGCCACAGGCTGTCGAACCAATGCCCGATCCAGACCAGCACGCCGTAGAACATCAGCAGGCGCAGATAATGTGTTCGCCGTCGATCAGTCAGCATTCATGTTTTCAACCTTGTCGGAGAACCGGTAGCCGGTGCCCCGTATTGTCTGGATCAAGGCGCTATGATCCGTACCCAGGGCCTTGCGCAACCGTCTGATATGGACATCCACCGTCCGTTCGTCCACATAGACATTACCGCCCCACACCGAGTCGAGCAACTGGGAACGACTGTATGCACGCTCCTTGTGCGTCATGAAGAACTGCAGTAGGCGAAACTCCGTAGGACCGATCTTGATCGCCTCGCCATTGGCCGTTACTCGATGACTGTTGGGATCGAGTACCAGACCCCGCACATCGATGGGCTCTTCGATACCGGCCGGCGTGGTCCTGCGCAAGACGGCCTTCAGACGGGCCACCAGCTCACGCGGCGAAAACGGCTTGGTGATGTAGTCGTCGGCCCCCGCTTCCAGCCCCTGAATCTTGTGATCTTCCTCGCCTTTGGCGGTGAGCATGATGATGGGGATTTCGGCGGTCAGTTCGTCGCGCTTCAGGCGCCGGGCCAGCTCTATGCCGCTGGTATTGGGCAACATCCAGTCGAGCAGAATCAGGTCCGGTTTCTGGTCCACAATCAGCCCGTGCGCGGTCAATGCATCCCCGGCTTCCAGGGCGACATAGCCCGCCATTTCCAGAGCCGAAGCAATCATTTCACGGATGGACGCTTCGTCATCGACAACCAGTATTGTTCTGTCCTGCATACTATTTACCTCTCATTGGTAAAAACAGGGTTATGCGTCGTCATCCCGGACGCGCTCTTCCATTTCATCATAATCGGTGTGACGCACATCCGTACCCTTGACCAGGTACATGATGTACTCACATACGTTCTGACATCTGTCTCCGATGCGCTCCAGCGAGCGCACCGCCCACATGACATTCAGAATCTTCGGGATTGACCGGGAATCTTCCATCATATAGGTCATCAGCAGGCGCATCAGGTTTTCATATTCCTTGTCGATGCGGTGGTCCTCCTGGTGAACCTTCAGGGCCGAGTCCACGTCCATGCGGGCGAAAGCATCCAGGGTATCGCGCAACATGCTCAATACGTGGCTGCCCAGGTTGTCCACACTGCTCAACAGATCTTTCTGCTGCTTGTTGTTGAAGGACTCCAGGGCCACTTTCGCGATCCGTTCGGCTTCGTCGCCGATCCGCTCAAGGTCACCAATGGCCTTCATCACCACCAGCATCAGTCGCAAGTCACCGGCCGTGGGTTGGCGTTTGGCGATGATGCGCGAGCAGTCCTCGTCAATGCGCATTTCGATTTCGTTGATCTTGGCGTCCGACGACAATACATGGTGCGCCAGTTCGGAGTCTGAGTCGCTGGCAGCTTTCAAGGCGTCTTCCACCTGCTGCTCAACCATGCCACCCATGGCAAGGACTTCATTGCGCACCAGCTCCAGTTCTTCATTGAACTTGGATGAGATGTGTGTGTTCAGATTCATTGCGTCCATCATATCCTCCAGGCGAGTCAACGCCGATGTATCAAACAGTTGTGCCTCTGGTCTTCAATGGCTGATAGGCCACCAAGGAGCCCGAGGCTGGGGTGCTGTGGCTGGGACCGCCGTAAACCCATCCATGGGGGCTGGCGCAAAAACATCCTGTTTTTGAGCCTCCCAGCCACAGCACCCCCAGCCTCGAGCAGCCCTCAAGCCACCAAAGATTACCCAAACCGGCCTGTAATATAGTCGTTGGTCTGCTTCTCTTTCGGGTTGGTGAACATGTCGTTGGTCACCCCATACTCGACCAGGTTCCCCATGTACATGAAGGCGGTATAGTCGGACACCCGGGCCGCTTGCTGCATGTTGTGGGTCACGATCACGATGGTGTAACGCTCTTTCAGATCGTTGATCAGTTCCTCGATTTTCAGGGTCGAAATCGGGTCCAGGGCCGAGGCCGGCTCATCCAGCAGGATCACGTCCGGTTCAATGGCAATGGCCCGAGCAATCACCAGGCGCTGCTGCTGACCACCGGAGAGGCCAAAGGCGTTGTCGTTCAGCCGGTCTTTCACCTCATCCCAGAGCGCCGCCGAGCGCAGGCTGTTTTCCACCACCTCATCCAGTGTGCGGCGATCGTTCACACCCTGCAGGCGCAGACCATAGGCGACGTTTTCATAAATGGACTTGGGGAAGGGGTTGGGCTTCTGGAATACCATGCCGATCTGGCGACGCAATTCGGACACGTCGACGCCAGGCGCATAAATGTCGTTGCCGTCCATGAGAATCTGGCCCTGAATGCGACAGATGTCCACCAGATCATTCATTCGGTTGAAGCAGCGCAGCAGGGTCGACTTGCCACAGCCGGACGGCCCGATAAAGGCGGTCACCCGCTTTTCCGGGATTCTCAGGCTGATGCCCTTGAGGGCCTCGTCCTTGCCGTACTGCAGCCGCAGGTCCTGAACGTCCAGTTTGATCTTTTCCCGCGACAGGTTCAGCTTCTCACGGGGCTTGCTCAATGCTTCGGCTTTGGCAAAGGCACTGCGCTGGTCTGTATTCTGTGTCATAGCAATTCACTCTTGATCAGTTTTCATCCAGGTTCAGACATTGAACCCGCCGATTTTCAGTCACTGTCTAGTCCGACTCACTGCGGTATTTTTCGCGCAGGTGGTTGCGGATCGAAATGGCCGTCAGGTTCAGCACCACGATCAACAGGATCAGCACCAGCGCGGTGGCGTACACCAGAGGCCGTGCGGCCTCCACGTTCGGGCTCTGGAAGCCCACATCATAGATGTGGAAGCCCAGGTGCATGAACTGCCGATCCAGATGAATGTAGGGGAAGGTCCCGTCGATGGGCAGCGACGGTGCCAACTTGACCACACCGACCAGCATCAGGGGTGCGACTTCCCCGGCTGCCCGCGCGATCGCCAGAATCAGGCCGGTCATCATGGCCGGCGTGGACAGGGGCACCACCACCTTCCACAGGGTCTCCGACTTGGTCGCGCCCAGCGCCAGCGAGCCCTGGCGAATGGTGCTGGGAATCCGGGCCAGGCCTTCCTCGGTGGACACAATCACCACCGGCAACGTGAGCAGGGCCAGAGTCAGCGAGGCCCAGAACAGGCCCGGTGTACCGAAGGTGGGCCTGGGCAGTGCTTCCGGGAAGAACAGTTGGTCGATACTGCCCCCGAGAAAGTACACGAAGAAACCCAGACCGAACACGCCGAACACAATGGACGGGACGCCGGCCAGATTGTAAACCGAGATGCGAATCGCCCGGGTCAGCGGACCCTGCTTGGCGTATTCGCGCAGATAGATGGCTGCCAGGACACCAAAGGGGGTCACGATGATGGACATGACCATGACCATGGTTACCGTGCCGAACAGCGCCGGGAAAATCCCGCCCTCGGTATTGGCTTCGCGCGGCTCATCGGTCAGGAAGGTCCAGAAACGGTCCAGATACTCCCACGCTTTTTGCAGTACCGACATATCATTGGGCACGGTCACCCGCATGATCTGCGCCAGCGAAATGTCCACGGTCTGATCGTTGATCATGCGCATGCGCAGGGTGTCCCGCTGAGTGCTGGCATACAGTTCGTCCAGCTCGACACGCAACTCGTCGTATTCGGCATCAAGCCGCGCTCGGTCTGCGGCAATACGGGCTTCCTCTTCCGCCCGGGCGGTCCCGGTGACGTTATTGAGGTCCAGGCTGCGCAGGTCCAGCCGCAATTGCTCGATCTGCTGGTTGATCTCACCAACATCGCGACGCTCAATGCGCTTGATCTCATCTTGCAACTCGAGGCTGCGTCCGACCAGTGCCTCCAGCTCGCTCAGGAAGTCCGGTTCATCCGCCGTTCTGATCACTTCGCCGTCCAGCAGCACGGCCTCAGGAAAACCGTAGAAATCCCCCCACTCCCGACGCTCCAGTACCATAGCATTCTCCGGGTATTCGAAGTCAGCCATGCCCAGGTCGGTGTGCCAGATAAAGTCGGCCTGGCCCTGATCCCGATTGCCGACTTTGAACAGATACCGCGTCACCAGGGTGTCGAGCCGGTCTTCCGGAATAAAATTGCCTGCATCGGCGGCTACCCGAGCGGGCACGCTCTCCGTGCGCGCCACTTCACCCAGCACATGCCGTACTTCGCCCGTCTCGAAACTGACGATTTCGGTCTGCACGACCGGCGACGGCCAGAAATGAGACAGCCCGCGCACCGCGATCAACCCGATGACGCCGATAACCATAATCAGACTCAGGGTGACCGCGCCACCCGTCAGCCATACCCAGGGGGTACCATTGCGAAACCAGTTTTTCATAATCTGTCTCCCTGTTTACAGGCTGCTGTACTTGCGGCGCAGTCGTTGGCGAACGATCTCTGCAGCCGTGTTCAGGATGAAGGTCAGGACAAAGAGCACCAGCGCGGCCAAAAACAGAATGCGGAAGTGCGAACTGCCCACGGCTGTTTCCGGCAACTCCACGGCGATATTGGCCGACAGGGTGCGCATGCCCTCGAAGATATTGAAGTTCATGATCGGGCTGTTCCCGGTGGCCATGAGCACGATCATGGTTTCACCCACTGCACGGCCGAGACCGATCATCAGGGCCGAAAACAGGCCCGGACTGGCAGTGGGAATAACCACCCCCATGACGGTCTGCCAGGGAGTAGCGCCGAGCGCCAGTGACCCCTGGGTCAGGTGCTTGGGCACATTGAACACCGCGTCTTCGGCAATGGAGTAGATGGTGGGAATCACCGCGAAGCCCATGGCCATACCCACTACCAGAGCGTTGCGCTGATCGTAGGTGATGTCGTTGTCGGTGAGCCACTGACGCATGCTGCCATCAAAGAAAGCGATCTCTATCCAGGGGCTTGTGGTCACCGCCAGCCACCCTATGAACAGCACCAGAGGAATCAGCACCACAAATTCCCAGCCCGCGGGGAAGGCATTGCGCAGTACTCGTGGCATGAATCGCCAGATGGCCGCAACGCCGATCATGGCAAGCGGGGTCACCACCAGAATGGAGAAAGTGGCCGGCAGGTGCGTCTCGATGAAGGGCGCCAGCCAGAGACCGGCCAGGAACCCCAGAATAACGGTGGGCAAGGCCTCCATGACCTCGATGACGGGCTTGACGGCACCCCGCAACTTGGGGGTCATGAAATAGGCGGTGTAGATGGCGCCCAGCAGGCCCAGAGGCATGGCAAACAGCATGGCGTAGAAGGCGGCCTTGATGGTGCCCAGAGTCAGCGGCATCAGACTGAACTTGGACTCCACTTCATCGCGCGCCGACGAGGACTGCCAGACAAAGTCGGGCTCGGACTGACCTTCGTACCAGACCCGGTTCCACAGTGCCTTGAAGGACAACTGAGGGTGTTCATTCCAGAGGCTCGAGAATTGCGCGCGCCCCGTCTCACCCACGGTCATCAGAGCATTGTTGCGGGGTCCGATGGCGGCGTTCTGAATGCCACTCTCATACATTTCCTTCATCAGCAGCGTGCGTGACGAGGTCCCGTAGTGGATACCCAGAGTCCCCGACTCGTCACCGGCCAGGAAACCCTTGCGCGTGTATTCGGGGACGATCACATTGATGGCACCCGGATGCTGGTTGAATGTACGCACCTGCTGAAGCGTCCGCTCGTTGTTGTCGTCGCGCACCAGGAACGACTGAGTCAATCGGCCGTCTTCCGTACCCGTAATCACGGACATGGACCCGACCAGAAACTCCATAGCCGTGATGGCAGAGCCTTGCCCCATATCCACAGTATTGGCCAGACGGGCCTGGGCCGGGCTGCTGACATCGAAATAATGCACATTGCCTTCTTCGGTGGCCACAAACAGGTTGCGCAGCCCCTTGTCCAGCAGCACTTTAACCGGAGTTCCGGGCACATCCGGCAGAGCATGACGATTCGCCCGTACCGTCACTTCACCCGTCATCATGTTTTCCTGAGTGCTCAGTATGGCCATCACCAGCCGGTCGTTGTCGGTAATGCCTGCCAGTCCTAACCTCGTGGGCCCCCGATCAGTCTGTTGCACCGCCAGATGTCTTATCGCCTGGGCGTTTTCGTCCAGCACAATGGGCTCTTCACCATAGGGGTAGGCAACGCCCGGAGTGATCAGGCGTTGATTGCCTTGGGGATAGCTGATGTCGAAGGTGTGCTCCATCACCATGACCTGGCCGTTGCTCAGACCGTAGCTGGCAATATTGGAAACGGATTCGGCGGCGGCAAAGGCCGTCACCTGGGTATTCAGCGGAAACGGCGTCAGAAACGCATCACGGACGCTCCCGTCAGTTGTTTCAAAGAAGGTGACCATGCCATCGTCCGCGTAGGTCACCCCGAGTTCCTGATAACGCTCCAGGGTCAGATGGCTGACGGCGGCTCCCTCGGCCAGACCCGGCATCTCGTATTCGACCTGGGGTGTCACCTGAGCACCTCGCAGGATGGGAGCGACCTCGTAAAACAAATAGACGAAGATAAGACCCAGTGAAAACACCACACCAAATCCGGCAGCGGTAATGCCCCAGCGGGACAGGCCGTCCTTGAACGAACGTATGCGGCGACGGCGCTCGCGAGTCTCGGCATCGGGCATGAGCGACCGCGATGGCGGCAACCGATCCCCCTCGGTACGTACTAGATCAGTCATGTAGAATCACTCTCAATCAGGCAGACGATGGGTTTGTTAAGCGGGTAGATTAAAGCCATTTGATGACACTTTTATGACATGGCTGTCATAAACAGGAGGTGGTCATGAAACAAAAAAGGAGCCTCTGTGGGCTCCTTTTCAATCCGAGTCATGAACCGATCAGTTCAGGCCCAGGTCACTCAATGTCTGCTCGGCGAGACTGGCAGGCAGGGGTACGAAACCATCACGTACAACCACTTCCTGACCAACCTGTGAATAGAGCATCTTCACGAATTCCGCTACAGAAGGCTCCAGCGGCTCGTTGGGGTGCTTGTTGATATAGACATACAGGAAGCGTGACAGCGGGTAGTCACCCGTGGCGGCATTGTCGGCGTTAGGCTCGAAATGCTCTCCACCGTGTTCCCGAGCCAGCGGGATGGCACGCACACCCGAGGTGTTGTAGCCAATGCCGGAGTAACCGATACCGTTGATGGACTCGGCAACACCCTGAACCACGGATGAAGAACCTGGCTGCTCGTTGACCGAGGAGCGGAAGTCACCACCGAAGAGCGCGTTGTCACGGAAGTAACCATAGGTGCCGGACACCGCGTTACGGCTGTACAGGGAGATGTCCCGATTTTCCCATGAACCGTCCAGACCGACCTGACCCCAGCGCGTAATGTCTTCCGGGTAGTCACTCATGCGTGTTGATGAAAAGATGGCATCAACCTGCGGCAATGACAGCCCTTCAATGGGGTTGTCGCGGTTCACATAGACTGCAACGGTATCAATGGCAACGGGCAGTACCGTAGGCTCATAGCCATGACGGTCCTCAAAAGACTCGATCTCGGAGTCCCGCATGCCACGACTCATGGGGCCGAACGTGGATGTACCTTCGGTCAGGGCTGGCGGCGCAGTGGATGAGCCCGCGCCCTGGATCTGTACGTTGACGTTCGGGTAGAAGCGATTGAACTCTTCCGCCCACAATGTCATCAGGTTGTTCAGTGTGTCGGACCCGATGGAGCTGATGTTGCCGGACACGCCGGATGCGCGCTCGTAAACCGGCAGGTTTGGATCGACGTCCTGGGCGTTGGCCAGGCTGCTGAAAGCGGCTGTGCCCGCAAGGGCGCCCGCCAGAATGAGTTTGTTTACAGTCATGATGTCTCTTCTCCAAATACAATGGTTGATAAGCAGTTTGCCCTGCTTCGAGACCCAAGATAGGCGCGGATTATGACGATTCAGTGACATTTTGCAGAATATTCGGATATTTTTTCAGGCATCGGCACCCATTGAAGATGCCTGTGATGCCGCTCATCTCGTGCTCGCCGGACTGGAAAACCAAGGTATTCCATGATTTACTGAAAAAACAACTACAATAACAGTGCCTGCTGGATGCACTATTCATCCAGCATCGTCATCAGATTCAGGCACAACACAGTCACGTATTCGAGGCACCTGTTTGCCGTGAGCTCTATACATTCCGAGAACTTTCCACGCTCACTGTCCATTCTGTTTCACATTGTGGCCTTTGTACCGCTTGCCGGCTTCGTGTTGTATCACGGCCTTTACGGCAGTCTCTGGCTATCCTCCGCACTGCTCATCGCCAGCACCATGGTCTTGCTCTCGCTGCGCCAGGAACTCCCTCATCGGGACAGTCTGCCGTACCGACAGGGGTTTGTGCTGGCTGTATCTGTGGGTATTGTGTATGCCTGTCACGTCGTCGGGCTCAGAGGTCTGATCTACGTTTTCCCCATGGCGCCCGTGTTCTTTTTCACCTTCAGTTTGACGCATGCCGTCATTGCCGGCTCAGTGTTTTCCATCGCCAGTCTGGTTGCTGCGCTGAATATCGAAGAACCGGTTCTGGTCATTCGCTTCGCCATCGGCATTGCCATTTGCATGGTGTTTGCCTATATCTTCGCGTTTGTGGTGAATAAACAGAAAGAAGAACTGGAGCGGCAGGCCAATATCGACGAACTCACCGGCGCCATGAACCGCCGCAGGCTGAAACCGTTGCTTGAGGACAGTATCGAGATGCACCGACGCCACAAGGTGCCGGCCAGTCTGATACTGGTTGATCTGGACTACTTCAAGGCGGTCAATGACCTCCACGGACACCTGCGCGGCGATCAGTTGCTGATCGAATTCACTCAACTGATCCAGGCTCGATTGCGACACACGGACAAGGTGTTCCGCTTCGGCGGCGAAGAGTTTCTTATCCTGCTCCCCGGCATTGGACAAGCCGAAGCAGACACCGTCGCCGAATCATTGCGCCAGCTCATACAGGACACGACGTTCGGTGCGGGTATCCAACTGACCTGCAGTCTGGGTGTGGCCCAATACCAGGCCGGCCAGTCACTGGACCACTGGCTGCAATCATCCTCGTCTGTGCCAGCCCGATAAAGGCCGACACTCCAACCACCATCGAAGACCTGATCAATGGCCACAGCGCCATCATGCTAATCATCGAACCGGCATCAGGCGAGATCGTCATCGCCAATACGGCCGCAACCGAGTTTTACGGCTACTCGTTCGACCGACTGACCGGACTGAACATATCCGATCTCAACAAACTGTCCCCCGAGCAGGTGGCAGAGGAACGCCGACGCGCGCAGGCGACAGAACGCAACTATTTCATTTTTCCCCACCGCCTGGCCAGCGGCGTTGTGCGCACGGTCGAGGTACACAGTTCGCCCTTCCAGACCGGCGACGGGCAATCTCTTCTCTTCTCGGTGACTCAGGACATCACGGATCAGCGCGTGGCAGAACTCTCGCTGCAGGCCTATGAAGATGACCTGGAACAACTGGTCATCCGACGCACCGAAGAAGCCATGGATGCACGCGCACTGCTGGATCAGGCGTTGTTCGCCATTACGCTGGCCGCGGTGCTTGCGTTGATCGTCATCAGCTATTTCCTGTGGCAGAACCGGCGCCTGCTGAAGAAAGAGCGGGCGGCCCGGTCCGATGTCCTGATGCTGGATGCACAAGCCTATGAGTTGACCTTCTTCGATTCGCTCACCGGCCTGCCCAATCGACAGCACATTCTGTCCAAACTCAAAGATGCGCTACAGGCCAGTCAGTCAGGCCAGGTCCGGTTCGCTCTGATGATGATTGATCTGGGCGATGTGGCCCCGGGTGAATTCATTCCGGTCGCCGAAAACAGCGGCCTGATCAACGAACTGGGAGACTGGGTACTGCGCGAGGCTTTTCAGCAGCTCCAGACCTGGCGCCATTTGTCGCTGCCGCCGGACTTTTCCCTGTCCATCAACATCAGCCCTATCCAGTTCCTGCAGAAAGATTTCACACGTAGAGTCGCCGAGTTGCTGGATCACTACGACGTCAACCAGGCCCAGATCAAGTTCGAGCTGACAGAGACCGCCTTGTTGCAGCACATGGAAGACGCAGCGCGCGCGATGACCCTGCTGCAGACATCCGGCATCCGGTTTGCACTGGATGATTTCGGCACGGGTTATTCGTCGCTGTCTTATCTCAAGCAGCTGCCTCTGGTGCAACTCAAGATGGACAAGTCATTCGTCATGGATGTCATCGACGACCCCAATGACGCGGCCATCGCCCGGTCCATCATCGGGCTCGGCCAGAACCTGGGACTGAGCGTCATTGCCGAGGGTGTGGAAACAGAGGCGGTGATGTCGTTTCTGAAACAGGCGGGATGTCCGGAGTTTCAGGGCTTTTATCTGGGCCGCCCCATGGCGGCGGACCAGTTCGAACAGACTTATCTGGGCGTACCGCCTCCGACACCGGGCCGGTGATCCAACCGTTACAGATCGAAATCCACTCGGGCGTCAACGGTTTCACCCGTATCTTCCTCGGTCCAGCGGAAAATCGCTTCTCCCGGAACCTCTGGTGCCATGAAGAAACGCATATAGGGGTTTTCCGAAACCGCCGTGTGCATGTTGACGGTAAGCACGGTATCTCCCTGATATTCAACGGTCAGCGTATCCAGCATCCGACGGGGCAGCACTTCACCATCCGGACCTTCACGCAGGCCGGTTTCCATGGGATGGGTCACCAGCGAGCGGATTTCCGACGGTTCCCCGGGCGACGATGAGCGTGGCGGAGCCACACGGGGGTCACCGAACGTCTGCACCAGGTCGTCACTTGCCATGAGGCAGCCACCCACAGTGACCCGCACGTCGGTGCTGGTCACATAGACCTCACCCGTATTGCTGTGAGCCACTGCGTACAATGTCTGCGACTCGTTCACCCGGATTCGGGATGACACCTCAGCCCGTCCGAGCATAGGCGTCATGTAAAAATCAACCACTTCATAGTTGGGGTTGCCCGTGGCGAATACGCGAATACTCTCGATGTACTCGTCCGCGGTCATGGGTTGATCGATGCGAACCGTCATGGGTACCGCCGACCCGTCTTCGGACACACTGGGCATGTCCAGCTCCAACTGACCGAGAGTCGGCTCGGCATCACCCACCGCCTCGGCAATCGCATCATGGCGTGACCAGTTGCTGCCATCTGCCGTCGCAGCGGGCGCCAGACCCAACAGGCCTGTCACGGTCAGGGCAACGAGACCGCTCATCAAGCGGCTATGTTCAATTGTATGCATCATAGAGTCTCTCAAATAAACCAATCAACCATCAGCCCGGCCCTGATGCCTTGTGCAGCGGCCCCCAGATACCCAGCCAGGCGCCGGCCAGGATGCCGGCAATGGCCAGATAGCTGGTCAACGCCAGGGTGGAATAACCGGTAAGCCCTTGGCCAATGGAGCAGCCCAGAGCCATGACACCGCCTACGCCCATCATCAGGGCACCGATCACCGAACGGCGAAGGTGCGATGGGGAATCAAAGCCCTGCCAGACAAATTGACGCCGTATGAGTGCCGTGAACAGACTGCCCACGACAATCCCGCCGACCACGGCGACACCAAAGGTCAACGAGATGCCAGTGGAAATCATCAGGTAATGCAGGCTTTCACCCACCGGCGCGACAAAGGTCAGCGAGGCCAGATTAACCGGATCGAAAATGTCATTGCCCAGCACACCGGTGACGTACCAGCCGGCCACCACCAGCAGACCGATTACCACGCCCCCGATCTGGTCGTTCACGGAACGACGAAAACCCGAATGGGACAGGGCGTAAAAGGCCGGTAGCGCCACCAGAACCACCGAGGTCAGCCCGGTGCCCACAGACACCGGCAACCCCCAGGTATTGATCAGTCCCGGCAGGGAAACCGCCGGCAAGGTTACACGGGTGAGGTCGGCCAGCCCGAGACGGGCGTCTGCCAACACACCCGACATGGCCATATAAGCGCTGACCCCCAGGCACAGCAACACCACCAGAGAACGCAGGTTACCGGTACCCAGAAGCACCAGTGCTCGGGCGCCACAGCCGTTGGCCAGCACCATGCCCAAACCGAACAGCACACCCCCCAGCGGGATCAGTAACCAGGAGATACTGCGTTGGGCATAATGGGCGTCACCCAGATTGATGCCAGTGGTTACCGACAGAATCTGAGTGCCGGCCAGTGCAACTGCCATGGCCATGGCAAAGGCCCGCAATTTGCGGCCGTCACCGGACTGCCACTGGTTTTTGAGGCCTCGCATCAGGCAAAAGCCGGAATACTGGCCAACCATGCCAAACAGCAGGCCGATCACGGCGCCACCGATCAATACCCATTCGGTGTGACTCAACGGCGTTCTCCTTCCTCAGACTTGCGTGCCCCAGATATCCTGAGTCATGGCTTCGTACCAGCCACGGGCGTACTGAGCTTCCAGATTGCGCACGCTTGGATCGGCGTCCGTGGGGCTCAGGCCGCTGTTGGTAGTCACCACTTCGCCATTGTCATCCAGCGCGTAAATACCGGCCACCGAGATACCGTAATCAGGCGCAATCAGGCTGTAGCATGTATTGGTGAAATAGGCCCTGGGCGCGGGTTCACCGGCTATCTCTGCAATAATGGCGGCTGCAGCGACCTTGCCCTGTGAACTGGCCGAGAAGCCCGACTTGGGCATGGGCGCGGCCACAGTGGCATCACCCACCACATAGATGTCGTCCGCCTGAGTGGCCGCAAAGGTGGCGCCATTGACCGGCACCCAACCACTGTCGTCAGTCAGCCCGGCGCGCTCGGCAATCCAGCCGGCTTTCTGCGGCGGTACCACGTTCAGTACATCGGCCTGGTGCAGGGTACCGAACTCAGTTTCCACTTCTCTGCGGCCCGGATCAACACGCATGACACGACCGTCGCCGGACAGACCAACCCATTCAATGCGATCGCCGTAGACTTCTTCCCAGCCGGCGGTAAACAGCCCCTGCTTGGAGAAGTTGTCCTTGCTGTCCAGTATCAAGACCTTGGAGTTGGGCTTGTGCTGAGAAAAATAATGGGCAATCAGGCTGGCCCGCTCATAAGGCCCCGGCGGGCAACGAAAAGGATTGGCCGGTGCCGACAGAATGAATACTCCGCCGTCGTCCATATCTTCCAGTTGTCGGCGCAGCAGACGGGTCTGGTCGCCTGCTTTCCAGGCGTGAGGTACCTGTTGCGCGGCGGCGTCGTCATAGCCCTCGATCTCGTTCCAGCGAATATCGATGCCCGGCGACATGACCAGTTTGTCGTATACCAGAGTAGAGCCATCGCCCAGCGTCACGCTGTGGTTCACCGGATCAATGTCTTCGGCGGTCTGATGCACCACATCTACGCCGTACACATCGCGCAGTTCGTCGTAGCCATGGGCGATTTCATTCATCTCGCGAATACCGCCCAGGTAGAGGTTGCTGAACGGGCAGGTATAAAAGACCTGTGCCGGCTCGATCAGGGTAACGGACAGATTCGGGTTGCCGCGTTTCAGGTATTTGGCCGCCGTAGCGCCACCAAAGCCACCGCCAATCACCACAACACGACCGTCAGTTCCGGCGCGCACGCCCATGGAGCCACAGGCGCTCACCAGAGGCAAAAGGCTGGCCGCGCCGACACCGCGCAACAGACTGCGACGGGATACGCCCGTCTCCAGAGTTTTATGCGTTTTCATGAACAGACTCCCTTTCAGCGATCGATCTCGGAGAAGTGCTGGGCCAGTCGAGCCAACTCTTCTTCTGTATAACCACCAGCAATACGGTTCATGACCGTTGCTGATCCCTCGTTGTTGCGGTACTGCAAAAGCCGGGTCTCAAGCAGCTCTGCAGGCTGTCCGGCAATACTGGGCACCCGTCCCTGCAGGCGACCATCCGTACCGTGACAGCCGGCACATCCGCCTGCCAGCACTTCAATAGCCTGTCGCTCTGCGTCGTAACGGCTGTCATTCTCTGCCGCCACGCTGGCCGTGCCCACAAGCAACAACAGCGTCAATAAGACTGCACTTGAACGTATTGGTCTTGTCACCTTGCATCCTCCTGTTTGATATCTGCCCCGGACTTTGGCGGAAAAGCCAATACGCCATGGGCGATGTCATTATAGTCAAATATTGCCATTCTGCGGCAGCTTACACACTAATCAGTCTCCCTTGCGAGCAAAAAAACGCCCGCGCAAGGCGGGCATTTTCAATCCGTGTGCTCAGGCCGCGCCCTGAGACGCCTGTCGGGTCACCAGTTCACGGTTCACGGCTGCACTGACGGCATCCAGCGCTGCGCGAACAATATCGCTGCCGGTACCCACGCCCCACCACACTCGATCACCGGTACGCAGTTTCACGTAAGCCACGGCACGGGCATCGGAGCCCGATCCCAGGGTGTGCTCGGCGTAATCATCCACCTCGACCGCAAAACCCAGTTGCTGACTCAGGGCGCTGGTCCAGGCCGCCACCGGACCGTCGCTACGACCGATCCAGCTCTGTGCCCGACCGTCAAACTGAACATCCGCCGACAACTGATCTTCACCATCCTGCGCCGATGTCAGCCGATAACCGCCAAGACGCAGAGGCTCGCTGGCCATGTATTCTTCCTCGAAGGCCCGAATCATCCAGTCCGAGGTCACTTCCGCCTCAGTCCGCTCGGCCTCCTTCTGCACATGCTGGCTGAACAGCGGCTGGAGCTCGCGAGGCAATCGATAGCCCATTTCACGCTCCAGCATCCAGGCCACACCCCCCTTGCCGGACTGGGAGTTCACGCGAATCACCGCTTCATAGCTGCGACCGATGTCTTCCGGGTCGATAGGAATGTAGGCCACATCCCAGAGATCACCCGGCTGGCGGGCTTCCAGACACTTCTTGATGGCATCCTGGTGACTGCCCGAGAACGAGGTATACACCAGTTCACCGATATAGGGGTGTCGCGGGTGGACCGGCAATTGATTACAGGCCTTGTAGACGGACTCGATACGCGCCATGTCCGACAGGTCCAGCTCCGGGTCAACGCCCCGGGAATACAGGTTCATGGCCATGGTCAGAATGTCCATGTTGCCAGTGCGCTCGCCATTGCCCAACAAGGTGCCTTCAACCCGGTCTGCGCCGGCCATGACCGCCAGCTCCGAGGCGGCAATACCCGTGCCCCGGTCATTGTGCGTATGGACGCTGAGGACCACGGCGTCTCGATACGACAAGGCGCGGTGTACCTTTTCGATCTGATCGGCAAACACATTGGGCGTGGTCATTTCCACAGTCGCCGGCAGATTGATCACCGCCCGTGCATCCGCCGTGGGTTGCCAGATGTCGAGCACGGCATTGCACACGTCAATGGCATAATCCAGTTCCGTACCGGTAAAGCTTTCCGGAGAATACTGAAAGCGCCAGTCGGTGTCGGGGTAGCGGGCCGCGTACTCCTTGACCCAACGCGCACCCTGCTCGGCCAGCTCCTGCACACCGGCCATGTCCATACGGAACACGTGTTGGCGCTGGACCGTGGAGGTCGAGTTGTAGACGTGAGCAATGGCTCTGGGCACACCTTTCAACGCCTCGAAGGTACGCTCGATCAACTCTTCACGAGCCTGTACCAGCACCTGAACGGTGACATCTTCGGGAATGCGGTCACCGTCGATGAGCCAGCGGGTAAAATCGTAATCAATCTGCGAGGCCGCCGGAAAACCGATCTCGATTTCCTTGAAACCCACATCCACCAGCAACTCGAAGAATTCGATTTTCTGTGCCACGGACATGGGCTCGATAAGGGCCTGGTTGCCGTCACGCAGGTCAACGCTGCACCATATCGGCGCCCGGGTAATCTCCTGGTCAGGCCAGGTGCGGTCGGGCAGATGCGGTTTGGGGTAGGCCGGATATTTTCGATGATCGAATCGGCCCGGTTCACCGGAGGACACAGCCTCGGTCTGGATACTGTCGGACGTCTGTTTGAAATCACTCATGTCACTGTTCTCTTTTATTCGGTTACGCGACTCGCTCGCGTGGCATTCTGTTCAGTCGGGCTGGCGGCCGGGACGGTAAAGGACGGGATGGCTGAGCACCGCCAAACGCTTGGCTCAGCTCCCGCTGGGCAGTCGTAGTAGGTCAGTCAAGGAATGCGGTCCGGCGACAACACAGGCCAATGCCCGATCGTTGAACTGATCGGTCACGTCTTGGGTGGTTGAGCTGTTAGATTTTGACATTGGTTTTATCGCTATCCTGGTTCACTCTCTGTCCAAACGGACAATTCACTGGCACAGGCCCGGGCGGGCGATCAGGATAGTCGCAGTCGTAGAGTCAGAAAAAGTCGTGCATGCCAAATAGTCATGGCTCGAGAATAACGCGCCATGACAGCGGCTGCAACCTTTACACGCCTTCCCTGTAGCGGGAAAAACGACGACTGAGATAATCCATGAACACGCCGACCCGGGGTTCGACCCGTCGACGTGACGGCAGCGCTGCCCAGAACTCCAGAGTCTGCAGTGACCAATCCGTCAGGACAGGCTGCAACTCACCACGGGCCAGATAGCCCGCTGCCACATGTTCTGTGACCGGCACAATGCCCAGGCCGTCACAGGCCATGGCCAGACCCACATCCAGGCTGTTGGTGCGGAAAAAACTGCGACGCAGAGGCGCGACATCCACCACCCGGCCCGCCGATTCAAAGTGCCAGTTCCCGCGCGCCACCGACTGGGATATGTCGATGATTTTGTGGTCTCTTATGTCCTGGGGCTGCACAGGCGCTCCGTGACGCTCGGTATACTCCGGCGCGGCACAGAGTATGACCCTGGACGTCAGCAACCGACGAGCCGTGATGGCGGCGTCAAAGTGTTCCCAACGAACCATGATCACCACGTCATAGCCGCCGGAAATCAGATCCGGCGGCTCATCGGCCAAATCCAGGTCCATTTCCACGCCCGGGTACTCGCGCATGAAGTCCGACAGCACCGGCTGCAACAGGTACTGTACAAAAGCCGCCGGTGCATGAACCCTCAATGGACCTGAAATGGACCTTGCTTCAGCTTTCACCTGAGAACGGGCGTCTTTCAGATCCTCCAGAATCAACCGGCACCGCTGGGCAAAGGCTTCTCCGTTTCGGGTCAACGCCACCCGACGAGTACTGCGGTTCAACAGACGCACCTCGAGGTCCGATTCCAGATCACTCACCGCCCGACTCACTGCCGATGATGACGCCCCCAGACGCTCAGCCGCCCCTGAAAAACTGCCCTGGTCCACCACCTCGATGAACATGCGCAAATGACGCAAACCGGTTTCCATGGTGTCCTCATCTATTGTTGCGAATATCGCAAAAGATATCTCATTTAGTCCTGTTTTTCGACACCTCAGTTACCAGTACCCTGCGCACTCGTTATCACAACCCTGAGCAACCGATGCCGATGACCCGTCTGTCCATAAACACTCTGATCATGATTACAACGCTCGGCGCGCTTGTGCCCGCGGCATCGGCCGCGGCCGAGTCGCTGAGTTTTTCCCAAGCACGCGACCACTTGCTTGATCATTCCGATCGACTGCAGGCCGCCAATGCGTCCGTCGCCGCCTGGACCGACCGGGAGTCGGCGACGCGGTGGCTGCGAACGCCCCGGGTGGACTTCAACGCTCAACTCCTGCAGTACGAGCGCAATATCGAGCAGGATCTGCCCCAGCCCTACCCCGACATTGACGAAACCCTGTCGCGCTCGGGTCTGCGCAGCAATCTGTCGGCCCAGGTGCCTCTCTACACCGGGGGCGAGATACCGGCCGTGCGCGATCAGGCCCACCATCGCCGACAGCAGGCCATTGCAGAACGCCGCGCCGATGAAGAGGAGTTGGTGCGCGCGCTGGTCGATCTCTACTTCGGTGTCCAGTTCAGCGCGCAGTATCTGGCCATCCAGCGCGATGTGGTCAGTACACTGGAAGAGCTTACGCACCGCGCCCAGCGCTTCCACGAACAGGGCCTGATCAGCCAGTTGGATCACATCGACGCCCTCACCGCTCTGGACCGGGCGCGTCGTGATCTGGAAGACGCTCGCCAGGACGATTACGAAGCCCGGGCGGCCTTGCGCAGCCTGCTGCATCAGAGCCGGGACCAGTGCCTGAGCACCCCGTTGGCGCTGGCATCCAGCGACACCGACACTGTCGCACGCCAGATGCATTCGGCGCTGGAACACAACCCTGGGCTCCATGCCCTGGACGCGCTGCGCGAACAGGCTCGCGCCCAGGTACAGATTGAGCGCAGTGCCCTACTCCCCGATGTCTTCGGGTTTGCCCAGTACGAATTGAATCAGGACATGACTCCGGTGGCCGAACCCGACTGGGCCGTGGGGGTGGGTATCCGCTGGTCCCTGTCAACCGGGGTGAGCAGGCGGCAACTGACCTCAGCCGCCGAAGCGGACCTGGACCAGGTGCGGGCAGTGGAGGCCCAGGCTCGCCGGGACCTGTCGCTGGCCGTTGATGTATCCGATACCCGGCTGGCTCACACACGGGAGCAACTGGCGCTGCTCGAGTCTGACGCGACTCAGGCCAGTGAGCACCTGCGGCGCCAACAACGCGCCTTCGAACTGGGTCAGGGTACGTCACTTGATGTCAGCGAAGCCCTGTTGAACGTGCGCGAAGTCGAGGTCCGCGAGGCCGAACTGCATTATCGCTCGATTCAGGCTCTGGCGGATCTGCTGTCCGCCACCGGTGAGCTGAATCGACTGTCTGAATACCTGACTGTTACCGAGATCTCACAGGAGTCTTGCGCATGAACCCCATCGTCCGGAAACTACTGATTGCCCTGTTCGCCCTGGCGCTGGCGGGTCTGCTTGGATTTGGCATCTGGGCAGCGGCCCAGCCCGAACCCCAATACATTCACGGCCAGGTGGAAATGGGCGAGCGACGCATTGCCTCCAAAGTGCCTGGCCGCGTGGAAACACTGCATGTACGCACCGGCGACCGGGTAGCTCAGGGTGACACTCTGTTCACTCTCGACAGCCCGGAAATCCTGGCCCGTCTGGAACAGGCTCAGGGGGCCCGGGATGCGGCGTCGTCCATGGAGCGCAAGGCCGACACCGGTGCCCGGGTCGAGGAAATCGAAATGGCCCGTCGTGACTGGCAACGCGCCCAGGCGCAGGCCGATCTCATGGCCACCACCTACCAGCGTATGGCCACGCTGCACGACGAAGGGCTGCTGGCAACCCAGGACTATGAAGAAACCCGTGCCCGCTGGCAGGCTGCCGACAATCAGGCAGAAGCGGCTCGGGCGCAATATGACATGGCCCAGGCGGGTACCCGGGAGGAAGACCGGGCGGCCAGCGCAGCACAGGTACGTCAGGCCGAGGGCAGCATTGCCGAGGTGCAGGCCGCACTCGACGACACCCTCATACGCGCTCCCATGGCTGGCGAGGTTGCCGATCTGGTGATCAGTCAGGGCGAACTGGCGCCTGCGGGTTTTCCCGTGATCACGCTCATCGACCCCACGGATGTCTGGGTGGTGCTGACCGTGCGTGAAGATCATCTGCCTGGCTTGAGCACGGGGCAGCGGATCGACGGCTACGTCCCCGGCATCGATCGGTCCGTGACCTTTGAAGTAACACGCACCCTGGCCTTGCCCGACTTTGCCACCTGGCGCCAGGTGGGCGAAGACGCCCTGAACATGCGCACGTTCCAGGTGGAAGCGCGGCCCGTGGAAGTACCCGAAGGCCTGCGACCCGGCATGTCGGTTCGCGTGTCACTGGACAACCAGGGCCTCTGATCATGGCACCCACCGGACTTTTCCGTGTAATGAATCGGGAGTTGGCCCATCTGAGCGCACGGCGTGACAACCGCCTGCTGCTGATCTGGCTGCCCCTGATGCTTGTTCTCAGCATGGCCTGGATTTTCTCCGGTGGCATACCCCGTGCACTGCCCCTGACGCTGGTGGATGCCGACCAGTCGTCCACATCGCGCCAAGTGGCCCGCTTGGTGGACGCCGCCCCGGGTGTGGCCATTACACGGGCCGCACCCGACCTTGAGACTGCCGATGCGGATCTCAGGCGCCGTGACAGCTATGGCGTGCTCTACATTCCATCGGGGTTTGGCGGCGACCTGAGTCGCGGCGCCGATACCGAACTGGCACTGCAATACAACGCCCAGTGGGTCAATCACGCCGGTCAGGTGAGCCGCGAGGTGCAACAGGCCGTGGGCGCCTTCAACGCCGGCGTCGAAATCGCCGCCTATGAACGCCGTGACGGCCAGAGCCTCGGAGCGGCGAGCCGCACCATGCCGGTGACGGTGGAAGCTCTGCCCCTGCACAATCCGGCGCTGGACTACTCTCGCTTCCTGCAGGTACCACTGACCTTTGCCATCCTCCAGATTCTCGCCACTGTGGCCATTGTCAGTCTGGTGGGTCGCGAGTTGCGTGACCACACCGTACCTGAGTGGCTTGACGCCGCCAGCGGGCGCCTGACTGCCGTGGCCGGCAAGGCGGTCTTCTGCTGGCTGATCATGAGCCTCTGGACGCTTGCGCTCACCCTCTGGCTGATGGCCGATGGCACTCTGCCGCGCCATGGCGTCGGCGCTACCATCACCCTGCTGGCAGGCCATCTGCTCTTGATGAGCGCCGCCGTAGCCACCGGACTGCTGATTATTGCCCTGACCCGGAACCTGCGCATGGGGCTCAGCGTCGCTGGCTTTTATGCCGCACCCGCGTTTGCCTTTGCTGGTCAGGCCTACCCACTGGCCGCCATGCCGGACGGCGCCCAGTTCTGGGCCAACCTGCTACCCCTGACCCACTGGCTGTCGTTCTACAACCAGGCCGGTCTGGGCGGCTACAACCTCGTACCGCTGTACCCGGACGCCAGGGCCCTGCTGATGTTCACGCTCCTGGCCGGCCTGCCTGCCTTGTTGCTTCTGCGCAGGAAAGGCTTCAACGCATCAGCCTGGGGAGGGCGATAACATGACTCGCAACACCGGGTTCGTCGAATGGAAAGACGCCCTGACCGCCGTATTCACAGACAAGGGGGCGGTGCTGGTGCTGCTGGTGGCGCCTGTTCTGTATTCTTTTTTCTATCCCCTGCCCTATCAGCAGGAGCAGGTCTATCATACGCCCATGGTGGTGGTGGACGCGGATCAATCGGCCAGTTCGCGCCAGTTGATCCGCCTGCTGGATGCCCGCCCCGAGCTGCACATTCAGACCGTGGTGCACGATTTCTCGCAGTTGACCGCCCAGGACCGGGCCGACAGCATGGGCTGGGCTCATATTCCCGACCATTTCCATCGCGACTTGCTGGCCGGACGCAGCACTAAGGTCCAGGTGGCTGGCCACGGTGGCTATCTGCTGGCCGGCAGTCAGATTCTGTCAGGTGCCACAGAGGCCGGGTTGGCTCTGGGTGTCAGCGTCAAGGAACACCGCCTGCTGGCCAGCGGGGAACACGCAGAGTCGGCCGCAGCACGGCGCAATCCAGTCACCCTGCACACCCAGCCACGCTATAACACGCAGGAAGGGTATGGCACCTATGTGGTGCCTGCCGTGCTGGTCATGATTGTCCATCAGACACTGCTGATCGGCATCGCTCTGGTGATGGGCTGGCGTCATGAACGCACCGGTCACGGCCACCTAACGCCATCCCAGTACGCAGGTTATCTGCTGCTGTTCACACTCATTGGCTGGTTCAACAGTCTGTACGCATTCGGTTTCGCCCACTGGGCTCAGGGTTTCCCCTTCCGGGGGCAGTGGCACGAACTGCTGCTGTTCTCCGGTCTTTTCTCTCTGGCAACAGCCGCTCTGGGCCTGCTGGTATCCCGCCTGTTTCAACAACGGGAACTGGGCATGCAGGTGCTGCTGGCCACGGCGGTGCCGCTGTTTTTCATCTCGGGCCACCCCATTCCCGCCGAAGCCCTGCCGCCTGCACTGGCGCACCTGCGCTGGCTGGTGCCGTCTACAGCGGGTATCGAGGGGTTTCTGGTGCTGAACCATCTCGGCGGCGGACTGGCGGACATCACCCTGGCCATCCGTTCATTGCTGGGACTGACCTTGCTGACTATAACTGCCAGTCTATGGGTGTCTGTCCGGTGGCGTGCAGATAGGCATTGGCCTGGGAGAAATGCTGACAGCCCATAAATCCACGATATGCAGACAAAGGGGAGGGGTGAGGGGCGGACAGGACCAGGTGCTTTTCAGCGTCCACACCGGCAGCCTTGCGCTGGGCGTAACTGCCCCAGAGCATGAACACCTGATGCGAACGCTGGCGGGCCAGCGAATGGACCAGCTCATCGGTGAGCGCTTCCCAGCCCTGGTTGGCATGCGAGCCGGCCTCACCCGCCCGTACACTGAGCACGCTGTTGAGCAACAGCACACCCTGGCGGGCCCAGGCGGTGAGGTCGCCATGATCGGGGATCCGAAACCCCACATCCGAAGCCAGTTCCTTGTACATATTGCCCAGGGACGGCGGCACCCGTACGCCCTGTGGTACGGAAAAGCTCAGCCCCATGGCCTGCCCCGGGCCGTGGTAGGGGTCCTGCCCCAGTACCACCACCTTGACCTCGTCCGGGGTCATGGCTTCCAGGGCGGCGAAACGCTGATGGGTCGGCGGATACAGTGTCTGCCCCGCCGCCACCTCCCGATCCAGAAAGTCGCCCATTGTATCTGCGCCGCCGGACGACAGAAATTCGGGAGCCAGTGAGCGCCAGGCTTCGGGCAGTGTGAGCTGTGACATGGTAACGACGACTGTGTCAGCGAGTGAGACCGGCATTCTAACGAGATCCCGGCGTCCGGTCGACTGCACCCTCTGGACAAAAAACACCTCCAGAAATCAGTATCCACCCAAGGTTCCACCCCCATAAGAGTCTCTCCACCCTGAATTGACACCGGAGTACGCTACTATCAAGGCTGTCAATGGTCACTTTGCCGGATTAAAGGTACTTCATTATGGCTTCAAAAGCGTCCAATCGCACATCGCCCATTACTGCCAAGGGTATGCGCCAAAAGATTCTCAACCATCTCCATGGCACTCTCGGCACCTATGAGGAAAAAGCCTCACCCCAGGCCTGGTGGAAAGCCACCGCAGCGGCAGTGAACGAATGCGTCATGGAAGGTCTGACCGACACCCAGAAGACGCACGCCGAACTCGACACCCGGGCCATCAATTACCTGTCCATGGAATTTCTCATGGGCCGACTGCTGTCCAACAACCTGCATAACCTGCACCTGTTCGACACGACCCAGACCGCTCTCCAGGCCCTGGGACAGGACCTCTCCGACATTCTCGAAGAAGAGCCCGACATGGCACTGGGTAACGGTGGTCTGGGCCGCCTGGCGGCCTGTTTCCTAGACTCACTGGCAACGCTGAACTACCCGGCAGTGGGCTATGGCATCCACTACGAACACGGCCTGTTCGAGCAACATTTTCGCAATGGTCACCAGATCGAACGGCCTGACGACTGGCGCGAGTACGGCAACCCCTGGGAGGTATGCCGCCCCGAATCCGTGCAGCAACTCAATCTCTACGGCTATGTGGAAACCGTGTACGAAGATGGCCGGGCCCGCAAGGTCTGGCACCCGGGCCGCACCATCAAGGCCGTGCCCTGGGACATACCCGTGGTGGGCTACAACGGCGCCAATGTGAACATACTGCGCCTTTGGGAAAGCCGGGCCACAGACTTCTTTGACTGGGATGTGTTCAACGCCGGCGGCTATGTGGACGCGCAGGCCGAACAGGCCGAAGCCGAAGCCATCTCCAAGGTGCTTTACCCCAACGACGATACGGACGCGGGCAAGGAGCTGCGGCTGATTCAGCAGTATTTCTTCAGCGCCGCCTCCCTGGCCGACATCGTCCGGCGTTATCAGCGGGCGCATGGCGACGACTGGAGTCAGTTCGCCAACCGCGTGGCCATTCAACTCAATGACACCCACCCCGCCATTGCCATACCGGAGCTGATGCGCCTGCTGGTGGACGAGAAGGAACTGGGGTGGGATCACGCCTGGTCGCTCTGCCAGTCCGTGTTCTCCTACACCAATCACACCCTGCTGCCGGAAGCCCTGGAAAAATGGTCGGCCCACCTGATGGAGCGGGTTCTGCCTCGCCACCTGGAGATCATCTACGCCATCAATCACGACTTCCTGCACGGCCCGGTGGAGCAACAATGGCCGGGCGACGGCGGCAGGAAAGCGGACCTGTCCATTATTGAAGAGGGGCCGCAGCGCATGGTGCGCATGGGCCACCTGTGCGTGATCGGCTCGCACAAGGTCAACGGTGTGGCCGAGGTACACTCGGCCCTGGTGAGAACCGACCTGTTTCCGAGCTTTCATGCCCTCTGGCCCGACAAGCTCACCAATGTCACCAACGGCATCACACCCCGGCGCTGGCTGAAAGCCTGCAACCCCGGCCTGTCGGCGCTGATTGACAAGCAGGTGAGCAAGGACTGGCCCGTGAACCTGAGCAAGCTCGAGAAACTGGCGGACCTGGCCGATGACACGCGATTCCAGAACGCCTACATGAAGGTCAAGCACCAGAACAAGGAAGCCCTGGCGGACACCATCAAGGCGCTCACGGGTATCGAGGTTGACCCTGCTGCCCTCTTTGACGTGCAGATCAAACGCCTGCACGAGTACAAGCGCCAGCACCTGAACCTGTTGCATATCCTGGCCCTGTACCGGCGTCTGCTGGAAAACCCCAACCATGACATGGTGCCTCGCGTCTTTATTTTCGGCGCCAAGGCCGCACCCGGCTACAAACTGGCCAAGGACATCATCTTCGCCCTCAATCGGGTGGCCGAGCGCATCAACAACGACCCGCGCGTAGACGGCAAGCTCAAGGTGGTGATGCTCCCCAACTACCGAGTCAGCCTGGCGGAGAAGATTATTCCTGCCGCAGATTTGTCAGAGCAGATCTCCACCGCCGGCAAGGAGGCATCCGGTACAGGCAACATGAAACTGGCCCTGAACGGCGCGCTGACCATAGGCACACTGGACGGTGCCAACATAGAAATTGCCGAAGAAGCCGGGCATGACCATGTGTTCATATTCGGGCTGAGTGTCGATGAGGTGAAGGCTCTGGACGCCAAGGGTTATTCGCCCTACGACCACTATTACCATGACGGAGAAATCAAGGCCGTGGTGGACTGGCTGGACACCGACTATTTCACCCCGGGCGAGCCGGGAGCACTGTCATCCATCAAGCACAGCCTGCTGGAGGGCGGCGATCCATACAAGGTGATGGCAGACTTTCGCAGCTACAGCGACGCCCAACGTGCGGTGGATGCCCGCTACCGGGACCGTAAAGCATGGGCCCGCAGCGCCATTATCAATACCGCCAGCATGGGCAAGTTCAACTCGGACCGCTCCATTGAGGACTATGTACAGAAAATCTGGGGGCTAACGCCCCAGCCGCGCGGGGGTCGCATTTAGGCAGCGACCGGCTGAAGTGCAGAGCCCTGTCACGCACAGGCACATCTTTACAAAACAGTTATTGAAAACGATTCTCGTTTGCAATAACGTAGTCCTTGTCGTGATGCAGCCGCATAATGGACCGCGGCTTCAGCCTGTCAGACCTTCCTCCTGCCGGGCCGGCCAGGGATGGCCTCACCTCTGAAATCCAATGCTTACGGCCCCGCCTCCCGGCGGTGGCCTTTTTTTTTATTTTCCTGGTTGATGGCCGCAGGCGCCCCCCCCCACAGACAAGACCTCCCTCAAAGCAGGAAAACTTCTTTAAACAGCAAGAGAGTCCACCAGCGGGAAGTCGGCATACCGTCATCTGTCTACTGTCTGCTTTCTACCCCCGGGGCTTCGTTGGCCCTGCTTCGGGGGCGAGCCCCCTCTCCACAGCACAGTGGCGGTACCATAACTGGGAGGCAAGGCCCGGACAGGGAGGCACGGTAGAGCGGGTCCGGTTGGCTTGGTCGCGAATCTTTGCTGGCAGGGCCATTTGATCCGGTCTGTTCAGGTCGGATAAAGCGGGGCCATTGTCTGAGCGCAGCGAGTTATTGGCCCCGCCCGACCTGGGCAGGCCGGAGCAAATGGTCGCAGTCTGCCTGCGTTCGCGGGCAAGCCGACCGGGGCCGCGTTAGGGGGCTTTCAGAGTCACAGGCGCCCATGGGGTTGTACTGGCCCTGTTTCAGGGGCAAGCCCCTTCCCCACAGAACAGATAAGACCTCCCTCAAAGCAGGAAAACTTCTCTAAACAGCAAGAGAGTCCACCAGCGGGAAGTCGGCATACCGTCATCTGTCTACTGTATGCTGTCTACCACGGGGCTTCGTTGACCCTGTTTCGGGGCCCAGCCCCTTCCCCACAGGTACAGAGGCTTCCTCGAAGTAGGAGGCAAGCCCCGCAGTCAGATCATTCCGCCGTATTGCACACTGAAGCGCTTGTTTTCATGGTAGGGGAAGACGTCTTCTACCTGGCCGGAGGCCAGGCGGGCCTGCATGGTCTGCCAGTACTCCGGGGTCAGCAAATCACCGTGGTGCCCGATGAACTCGTCGCGATGAGCGCTGCCGGATATCAGAAAAGGCGTGAACTCCTCGGGGAACACATCGCCGGGACGCACGGAATACCAGGGTTCTCCAGCCATGGACTGTTCCGGAGTGCGCGCCGGGGGGATTTCCCGAAAATTGCATTCGTCCAGATAACACACCTCGTCATAGTCATAGAAAATCACCCGATGCACCCGGGTCACACCAAAGTTCTTGTGCAGCATGTCACCGGGAAACAAACCGGTGGCGGCAATCTCCTTGATGGCCAGCCCGTAGTCCAGCATGGCCGAGCGAGCCTGATCCCGCGTGGCCTGCGCCATGTAAATATTGAGAGGTGTCATGCGCCGTTCGATATAGAGATGGCCAATCACCACGTCATCGCCATCCATTGACACCTCCGCCGGCGCCACCCGCAGCAACTGCTCGATCAACTCCTCGGAAAAACGGGCCCTCGGCAGAGCCACATGTCGGTACTCCAGCGTATCCGCCATGCGGCCCGCCCGATCATGCTGCTTTACCAACTGATACTTTTCCTTCACCCCCGCCTTGGTGATGGATTTGCTGGGCGAAAACCGGTCCTTGATGATCTTGAACACGAAGGGATAGGACGGCAGAGTGAACACCGTCATCACCATGCCTTCAATGCCGGGCGCCACCACAAACTGGTCACCACTGTCCTCGAGGTGATGCAGCAGATCACGGTAGAACACGGTTTTCCCGTGCTTGTGCAGCCCCAGAGCGTTGTACAGCTCGGATTGCCGTTTGTGCGGCATGATTTCCATGAGAAAACGGACATAGGCCGACGGCTCAATGGCATCCACCATGAAATAACTGCGCGCAAAGCCGAACACGATACTCACATCGGACGCATCCATCAGCAGCGCGTCCATATAGATCTCATTGCGTTCGTTGATCAGCAGCGGCACCACACAGGGCTGCTGGGCATCCTTGCTGACAATGCGGCCCACTACATAGGCAGCCTTGTTGCGGAAAAACAGCCGGTCCAGAATATCGATTCTCAGGTTGTCTTCAGGCCGTATATCCACCGCCGTCTGCTTGTAGAAACTGTCGCGCAGACGCTCCACATCCCGGGTCAGATCCTCGAAACGGGCCGTCAGTTCGAAACTGCGCAGGATGGCATCAATGTTGGCCTCAAACCCGTCCATGCGCGGGTAGTAGCTGGTATAGGCCGTGCTGTCGCGTACCGTCAGCAGGTCGTCGGCGTAGGATTCCACAAAGATGAATTCATTATGATAATACTGCCGCTCGAACAGTCGGCAGAATACCGAGTTGTAGAATGACTCGGCCAGTTCCGGCTGTCGATGCTGCATCATGATTCGACAGAACTGCTTTTTCACCTTGCGCCACAGCACCGGCTCCGCCGAATTCATGTCCGGATAGGCGGCCCGCATCGCCTCGACCGTATTCTGAACACTGTGATCGTACAGATTGATACGCTCGCGATGCTCGGCCTGGCCCTGACGCCACTGCGCCTGCTCGAACCGCGCCTGGGCCTGTTGCGTAATGCCTCGAAAGCGCGCGTAGTGGGCATCAAACCCGTCGATGATGTGCTGGGCAATCTGGCGATCCTGAGGGTCCACTGCTTTCTCGGGCATGGGATCCAGCCTTTTTATTCTGTGTTGGTCGGTACCGGCAGTCTATCACCCGAAATCATGATGCACAGCGGGACCACCATTCATACCGTTTATAGCCAATATCCGTCGACTTGATTGGTCGCGACGGACGCCTCTGGTTACTGTCAGTCTCGACAGCAAATAAGAACAGAGGATTCAGCCCGTGACAACACTCAACGACACCACTCAGGCACTGACACTCACCGTGCCCCGAACCGAAATCGAAGACGCCATACTGACCGAGGATGCCCTGACGTTCCTCACGGCTCTGGTCAAGGAGTTCGCCCCGCGTCGTGACGCCCTGCTCGATGCCCGGGCCGCACATCAGGCCGCCTTCGATGCCGGCGAAACACCGGATTTCTTCGCGGAAACCGCCGACATCCGCAATGATGACTGGACCATTGCCGGCATCCCCGACGACCTGCAGAACCGCCAGTTGGAAATCACCGGCCCCTGTGACCGCAAGATGATCATCAATGCCCTGAACGCCGATGTGGATGTGTTCATGGTGGATTTCGAGGATGCCACGGCGCCCACCTGGGAGAACATGATTGAAGGTCAGTGGCACCTGCGCGATGCCAACCGCGGCGCCATGACCTACACCAACCCCGGCAACGGCAAGGTGTATGAACTGAGCGACGATCCGGCCATGCTCATTGCCCGCCCGCGCGGCATTCACCTGCCGGAAAAACACCTGCAGTTCCAGGGGCAACCCATTCCCGGTGCGCTCATGGACTTTGCCCTCTACTTCTATCACAACTATCAGGCCCGCATGCAGCGTGGCAGCGGCGTGTACTACTACATTCCCAAGCTCGAGCACTACCAGGAAGCCCAGTGGTGGGACGACATTTTCCGCTTCACCGAAGAATGGTTTCAGGTCCCCGTGGGCACCATCAAGGCCACCATCCTGATCGAGACATTGCCAGCGGTGTTCCAGATGCATGAAATGCTCTACGTCATGCGCGATCACATTGTGGCCATGAACTGCGGACGCTGGGACTACATCTTCAGCTACATCAAGACCCTGCGTAATCACCCGGACCGGGTGCTGCCCGATCGTCAGCAGGTCACCATGGATCAGCCGTTTCTGGACGCCTACAGCCGCCTGCTGATCCGCACCTGTCACAGCCGCGGCGCCATGGCCATGGGCGGCATGGCCGCCTTTATTCCCAGCAAGGATCCGGAAGAAAACAAGCAGGTGCTGGCCAAGGTCGACGCAGACAAGGACCGGGAAGCCCGCAACGGCCACGACGGCACCTGGATTGCTCATCCAGGTCTCGCCAGCACCGCACGCGGTGCCTTCAAGCGCCATATTCCCAAGGGCCAGCCCAACCAGTTGTCGGTCACCCGTGAAGACGATGCACCCATTACCGCCGAACAGCTGATCGCGCCGTCAGAAGGCACGCGCACCGAAGCCGGCATGCGTTCCAATATCCGGGTGTCGCTGCAGTACCTGGAAGCCTGGCTGCAGGGCAATGGCTGTGTGCCCATCTACGGACTCATGGAAGACGCCGCCACCGCCGAGATTTCGCGGACCTCCATCTGGCAGTGGATCAGGCACGGCAAGGATCTGGATAATGGCGAAACCGTCACGGCAGATCTGTTCAAGCGGATGCTGAACGAAGAAGCCGAAGTGGTCAAAGAAGAAGTCGGGGCGACACGCTGGCAACAGGGCGCCTTCGACGAAGCGGTCAAACTCATGAGCGAAATCACCACCAGTGATCAGCTCACGGAGTTTCTGACGCTGCCGGCCTACGATCGGTTATAACCAGCCGGTCCGGAAGCGGTCAGCCATTGACCGCTTCCACGGCTTCAGTGACCTGTTGGCGCATCCAGATATGCGCCCGATCATGGTGTAACAGGGGACTCCACACCATTTTCAGTTCCACCGAGGGAATATCAAAGGGCGGCTCGAACAGGGTCAACTGTGGCCACGCCCGATACAGCTCGGCAATACGCTTGGGCACGGTAGCAATCAACCCGCCACTGGTGGCCATGTGCATGGCCACATGATAATCCCGGGCAAACAGCTTGATGTGGCGCCGATAACCCAGCTGTTCCAGACTCTTGTCGACCCAGCCCATATTCTGGGCTTCTGCCGGATCAATCCCCACACCCACGCCGTATCCCGTCTTGTTCACCCAGACATGATCCGAGGTGATGTAGCTCTGCATATCGAACTTCTCGGCCGCCGGATGCCCACTGTGCAGCACACAGCAGAACTCATCCCGCCAGAGATTTTTCTGATAGAACGACAGTGGCAGGTCATCGAACATGTTGATGGCCATGTCCACCCGACCGTCCTCCACGTCACGAAAATCCACGTCACTGGGCGTCATGATATCCAGCACCAGGCTGGGTGCCCGCTGCTGAATGCGGCTCAGCAGCTCCGGCATCAGGGTGGTCGCGGCATAATCACTGGCCATGATGCGAAACAGGCGCGATTCGGTGCCGGGGGAAAAATCATCCCCGGACTGGAGGGTGCCTTCCAGTTGCATCAGGACTTCGTGGATCACCGGCGCCAGCGCCAGCGCGCGGGCCGTGGGCTCCATGCCGCGGGACGTGCGCACCAGCAGGGGATCCTTGAACATGTCCCGCAGGCGCTTGAGGCCGTTGCTCATGGCCGGCTGGCTGATATTCAGCCGATCGGCGGCCCGGGTCACGTTGCGCTCGCGCAGCAACACATCCAGATACACCAACAGGTTGAGGTCATGACGTGAAATATTCATCGGCGTTATACCGAACATAGCAAAGGACAATTTCCGACCTTATCCCCCCGGGCGTAGTCTGGCAAGCATACGAGGTCGAGGCCGTTTCGCTGATGAAGCGGTCGCACAAATCCACCGTATCAAACAACCAAAACAATGAGGCACACATCATGACCCATCAAACTCGCCAACAAGCCATCGCCGCCCTGGAAAAGGACTGGGCCGAGAACCCTCGCTGGAAAGGCATTACCCGCCCCTATTCCGCAGAAGACGTGGTGCGTCTGCGTGGCAGCATGCAACCCGAATACACCATCGCCCGTCGCGGCGCCGAAAAACTGTGGGATCTCACCTACAACAAGAGCGCGCGCAAGGGCTATGTGAACTGCATGGGTGCCCTCACCGGTGGTCAGGCCATGCAACAGGCCAAGGCCGGCATCGAAGCCATCTACCTGTCCGGCTGGCAGGTGGCAGCGGACAACAACTCGTCCGAAACCATGTACCCGGATCAGTCGCTGTACGCCTACGACTCGGTACCCACCATCGTGCGGCGCATCAACAACACCTTCAAGCGCGCCGATGAAATTCAGTGGAAAAGCATCATGGACGGCAAGCTGACAGACGAAGACGCCATCGACTACTTCCTGCCGGTGGTTGCCGATGCAGAAGCCGGTTTTGGCGGCGTTCTCAACGCCTACGAACTGATGAAGAACATGATTGCCAACGGTGCCGCGGGCGTGCACTTTGAGGACCAGTTGGCCTCGGTCAAGAAATGCGGCCACATGGGTGGCAAGGTACTGGTACCGACCCAGGAAGCCGTTCAGAAGCTGGTATCGGCGCGTCTGGCTGCGGACGTCATGGGTGTGCCCACCGTTGTACTGGCCCGCACCGACGCCAATGCCGCCGATCTGATCACCTCGGACAGCGACCCGTACGATCAGGAATTCATTGCCGGCGAACGCACCCAGGAAGGCTTCTATCGCGTCAAGCCCGGCATTGAACAGGCGATTTCCCGCGGTCTTGCTTATGCCCCCTACGCCGACCTCTTGTGGTGCGAAACCGCCACACCGGATCTGGACGAAGCCAAGCAGTTCGCCGATGCCATCCACGCTCAATTCCCGGACAAGGTACTGGCTTACAACTGCTCACCCTCGTTCAACTGGAAGAAAAACCTGGACGACGCTACCATCGCCAGGTTCCAGGAAGAGCTGTCCAAGATGGGCTATCGCTACCAGTTCATCACCCTCGCCGGTATTCACAACATGTGGTACAACATGTTCGACTTGGCCTACCACTACGCGCGCGGCGAAGGCATGAAGCACTACGTCGAAAAAGTGCAGGAGAAAGAGTTCGAAGCGGCGGATCGCGGCTACACCTTCGCGTCGCACCAGCAGGAAGTCGGTGCCGGGTACTTTGATGATGTCACCACCGTTATACAGGGTGGCACTTCCTCGGTCACTGCACTCACCGGCTCCACGGAAGAGGCGCAGTTCTCCAAAGACAGCGCCTGATGTCCTGAACGAACATTCCCTTTGCTCATGCAGACTCTTGGGGTGGCCATTGCCACCCCTTTTTTGTGCCTGCCGTTACACCGGCTCGCCTTGAACTGTGTCGAACTCTGACTATGGTTGAAGGTAAAGCATCCCGCCGGAGAACCGCTATGCACATGACCGACACCGCGCGCATTCACTGCCCCTATTGCGACGCCGTACAGACCGTTGTGATTGATCCGTCGGAACCGGAGCAGGAATACATCGAAGACTGCCAGATATGCTGCCGCCCCATGTCCATGTCAGTACATCTGGACCCCATGCACGCCCCCTATGTGGCCGCCCACCGGGAAGAAGACATCATCAGCCCGGGTGATTGAAAGGGCGATTCATCGCAAATCAACCTGGCCTTCACGTACCGCACTGAATGGAAAGGTATCCATCTGTGGCAGACTGCTGCTCACATCCGTCTCGAATGACAGCCCGTACAGCAACGGCTCACCATTCACGATGGCTCGATAAACACTGGTGCCGGCCTCGACAAAGGACACATTCAGGGGGATTTCCACCATGCCGTCACTGTTTTCTGCCAGCGTCACCCGCTGACGGCTGTCGCCGCCGGCCACGCGATAATTGTCCAACGCAAACTCGTAGGAAAACCGGTCAATCACCAGATCAAACACATTCGGGTTCTGCAGGCGCAACGACAGGATCATGTCGGCACCGCTTATGCCGATGCGTTCGGTTCGCAGATTGAATACTTCCAGCGTCGGCAATCGGGGCACCGGGACCTCACCGGAGGCTCTGGCGGGTACGCGCACCCGACCCACGATGGGAATCTCGAAGCTCATGCCAGTGTCAATTTCATAGGCCAGGGCGTCCATCTGCGCAAAATTGCTGACAAAGTCCGCCAGCTCGGAAAATTCCAGGCTCACCGGCAGACGCACTTCCTGCTCTGCACCGGCTGCAAGGCGATCCCCCTGAGTCTGCTCACCACTGAACAGACGAGATCCATTCACCGCCAGATCATAATCCAGAGCCCCCAGAGTAATGGCGAAGGCGTTGGGGTTGGACACGTTGAATCGGGCTTCCAGATCGGCCCCGGTGGGCGTCAGCCGGACCAGTTCGGTGCCGGTCACATTCACCTCGGGCTCCTGCCATCGAGCCTCTTCCAGAGCAGAGCAGCCGGCGAGAAAGACCAGGCACAACAGCCCTGTCCACCGCAGACGAATGGCCTCAAACCGGCCTTTGTGTTGCTGTCGCATTGCTATTCCCTCGCCAATTTTTGATTGACAGGTCACACCCACCATAAGCCCAACCGAATCGGTCGTCCAGAAATTGGGCGGTTTTCCACCGCTGGCAACCCGAATTCGGGATAAAAAGCCCGTATACGCCCTGCTTTTTACGGTCATCTGTTGTTACTGTAGACACTTGTGCGTTTACTTGATGGCCCGACCCCACTGACCCAGCCTATGATCCGAATGTTCAATGTCAGGCTCACCCGGTTGCTGACCTGCTGTCTCGTCCTGACCGGCCTGGGTCTTCTGACTTCCGGAGTCGGGGCCGAAACCCGTTACCAGTCCACCACGGGTGAGACACTGAGCACCACCAGTTCCGTCGATCCCGCCCTGATCTCCGAGTGGCGCGAGGCGCTGGACACCTATCGAACGGCTTTACGCCGAGGCGATCAGGTGGCCGCAAGGCCCAGAACACAGCAAAGTGCCGAAATGGAGATTCTCCGGGATCACCTGCGAGCGGCCGGGTACTACAACCATGAGATCCAGACTCGCCACGAGGAGAATTTCCGTACCCTGCGTTATCGTATCAGCCCGGGCAGGCGGTTTGTGGTTCGCAGTGTCGACTGGGACTGGCCTCAGGACCTGTCCAGCCCGCTGATTGCCAAAGAATCACTGCAACCGGGCCAGCCCCTGGTGGCCCAGGACATACTGGACCTGCAAACCCGACTGCGTCGGGAAATCCAGAACAACGCCTGTTACTTGCGAGTCAATGTCCGGTACGAACTGAATCTGGACCGCACCGCCAACGCCGGTGATATCCGCTTTTACATGGACCCCAGTCCCCAGGTGAACATTTCCGAGGTCAATGTCGAGGGCATGGACAGCGTTCGCCCCTCCTATGCGCGACTGCTCACCGGTCTGGAACCCGGGCAATGCTTTCAGCGCCCGCGACTGGACCGCGCCAGACTGAACCTGTACGAATCCAATCTGTTCGCACAGGTAGACGAGCGTGTATCAGAGCCCGATGAAGACAACGAAGTCAGCGTCACCTACCAGGTCCAGGAACGCTTTCATCGCACGTTGAGGCTTGGCGGCGGTTACGACACCGATGTCGGACTGCGCTTCGCACCGGAATGGGAACACAGAAACTTCAGCGGCCGCGGTGAACACCTGGTGCTCGACGGCCAACTGAGCTTTATTACCCAGTCGGCAGGCGCCTCCCTGACCATACCCCGGCGGTACGCCAATCGACCCCGAATTACCGTCAGCACCAGTATCGAGCGCACACTCATAGCCGAACAGCGATCCTACATCTGGAACAAGGGGATCAACTTCGAACAGGGCCTGTGGACTGACTGGACCGGCAACGCCGGGGTCGATGTCCGCTCCTCCTGGGTGCGGACCGACGAAGGCGTGACAGATTTCGATCAATGGCTTTCACTGCCACTGTCTCTGGTGTACGACAACCGCGATAATCCCCTGAATCCGCAGAGCGGTCAGCGTTTTCTCGTCGGCTTCACTCCCAACTATTCATTGTCCGGCACCCAGTCCCCCTACGCCCAGAGCCGGGCATCCCTGCGTCAGTACTGGTCCATGACCGACTGGCTCAATCTGGCCGTGTACACCGAGGGCACCATGCTCTCCGGTCTGGGCGACGAACTGGATCTGGATTCCCTCTCGGTGGCAGACCGACTGTACGCCGGCGGCGGCGGCTCCGTGCGCGGCTGGGAGTTCCAGCGCGTGCCACCAACAGACGGTGGCCGTGTCCGGGTTCTGAACAGTGTGGAGCAACGCTTCAGGTTCTCCCAGCGCTGGGGCGCCGTGGCCTTTCTGGACAGCGCCTGGCTGTCGGCTGAGCCGGATATCGACTGGAATGACGCCGCCATGGGGGCCGGGGGCGGTGTCCGGTACTTTACCGACTTTGCGCCGTTGCGCGCCGACATTGCATCACCCTTGGATGACTGGGGCAGCACCTGGCGTTTCTACATCAGCATAGGGCAGGCATTCTGATGAATCTGATTACCCGAAGCATGCTGACCGTTCTGGCGACCGTCTTGCGTCATACCCTGCATTTCCTGTTTGCGTTGCTGGTTCTGCTGCTCACCGCCGTGCTGTTGTTGACCGCAACACCGGGAGGCCGAGTCTGGATGGCAGAGCAGGGCATCCTGATTGCCAACCGGAGCACGGACTGGCACATCCAGGTTGCAGGCGTACAAAGCCCCGGGCTAACAGAATGGGGCGCCCGGCAGATAAGACTGTACCCACCGGACGGACGGGAATCCGCCGTCACCATCACCGACCTGCGCGTCGGCTTCCCGTTCAATCAGTGGGAAGTCGCCTACACCATTGATTACCTCAGTGCCGACCAGGTCATCATAGATCTCGAACGCCTGCAGCCCTTCGAACCGGATGCCCCTGAAGAGACGGAAACCGACGGTCCGCCGGAACTGCCTGAAGACCCCGGTTTTGGCATCTGGCTTGACCGGCTCGAGATAGCGCGACTGGAAATCCGCGACGAGCGCAACGGCGACCCCCTGGCCGGGCCGGTATCCGGTGACATGGCCTGGTCCGGCAGCGATGACCTGCCTGTCTTCTCTCTGCGCTGGGGAGAGGCCGATTCGCCACTGCTGAATCTCGCCGGCCAGCCCGACCCGGACGGCGATCTCTGGCAACTGCAGGGCAATGTCGATCTGCCACCGGGCAGTTGGGCTCACAGCCTGGCGCAGTGGCCACAGGGCAGCCAGTTGATCGCCCATCTGAGGCTGGACGCCAACCTGCCCGCACAACGCGTGGAGCTGCACCAGGCGCGACTTCCCTGGCTGGGTCATGACATGACCGCTCGGGGCACCATCGCCCACGAATCCACGGGCTGGACCTTGAGCGACGCCGAGTTGCAGGTTGATGACCACATCAGCCAACTGAATGGCCGCCTGGCCTCTGGACAGAGCGAACTCACCGGTGTCATCGATCTGCCCCTGTCACTGATTCAGCCCTTCCTCCCCGACGAGATACGTGACAACAGCGTGCAACCGGGCGACAGCCTGAGGGCGCAACTGGAATGGTATCAGGACGCGCCCTGGTCCATCGATGGGCAACTGAATACCCATTGGCACGAACGCGCCCTGAGCGCCGACCTGGCGGCCCAGGGCAACGCACTCATGGTTGATCAGGTCACCACCGACATCACGCTGGGCGACAGCGCACTGGCGCTTGATGGTCAGTGGAACCTGCAAACCCAGGAAGGTGCCTTGCGTCTGGAGGCACAACTGGCAGGCGACAAAGGCGCCCCTTACTGGTCCGACCCGGTACTGGGCCAGATCAACCTGTCCGGCGATATTCTGGGTGGCGGTCTGGACGATGAAGGGGCCATACGCTGGCCCACCTGGTCAGGGGACCTGTCAGCCAGCGGCAACCTGACCACAGTTACCACCCTGAGCGACTTTCCCTGGGAGGCCAGTGCCGAAACCCGTTTCGAGTTTCCGGACTTTCATTGGCAGGCACTGAATCTGTCGATAGATACCGGCAGCGACCCGGCCACATTGCACAGTTCGGGCAGTGTCGATCTCCACGAGCAGATACTGGATGTGGCATGGGAGCTGGACGAATTGCCGGTAGCCGCCATTGTCAGCAGCTTCACCGACTGGCCGGAAGACCTCACCGCCATGATCACCGGTGAGGGTGAGATACAGGGTCGACTGGACGATTTCACCGGCACCGCACAGTTTGACGGCTACGGTCTGTGGCATGGTCGGTCCTGGCAGGCACAACTCGACGCACCGCTGCTGTCGACCCGCCAGATACTGGTGGATTCCCTGGACGCCGAATGGCAGAACAGTCGGGTTCAGGCCAGCATGTCACTGCGCCCGGACCTGAACGCGGACTGGCAGTCCTGGCCGGTGCAAGTGGACGTGGCTCCACTGGCCATCGATCTCGGCGACATCAGCGGTACGGTGGATGCCTGGCCGGACACACTGACCGAGGGCCAGACCATGTCGTCGCTGTCGATACGAGGCGCGCTGGGAGATCCCGATGTACTGGCCCAGTCACGGATTAATGCGCAGTACCTGGGAGAATCACTCACCGGCTCACTCAATTGGCAGGCGGATAACCTTCAGGCCGATTTCAACTGGCAGGGCCGACAACTCAGTGTCGTCGGCCAGGGGCGTCCCTGGGAGGAAGGCAGTTGGGATATTCGGGCCGATCGCATTCAGATTGCCGACCTGGAACCCTGGGTCGATCTGCCCGAACATCTGCTCGACACGGAACTGGTCAGTGATCTGCAGTTACGGGCCGATGGCGGATTCGAGGACTTGTCCCTGGTGCTGCAGAGTCAACATTCGGGGCAATGGGAAGGGCAGTCGCTCGACGGCACCAATCGGGCTGAATTGAACTGGCGTGACGGCCAGGTGCGCCATTGGTCGGTGGACGGGCTGGACATCACCTGGGGCGATGCCAGTCTGTTTGCCCGCGCGGAAAACCGGGACGAGGGTCTGCTGCCGGACCTGTTCGAACTGAACGTCGACGACTTTCCTGTTAATCTGTTCGTGCCCATCCCCGATCTGGACGCAAGGGCTTCGGGTTCGGCCAGCCTGGATGCAGACTGGCCTGACTGGCGGCTGGCCGTGGACATGGCAGTGGCGGGCGAACGGGGAGATGATGTGCTGGATGGCGCCATGCGTGGCAGCATTTCCGGCCGTGACACGGAACTGGCACTGGTAGACGTTGAAGAAATGCTGTTGTCGGTCGGAGATCACGTGGCGCTCCAGGGACGCGGTGGTTTTGAAGATAACCTGTGGGATCTGGATATCAGTTGGGATGGTCTGTCTTGGACACCCGCGGAAACGCAGCTCCTCCCCAGTGCGACCTGGGAGGGTGAAGGTGCTATCCGGTTGCGGGGAGAAGGTGACGACCCGGACATCGAAGCCTTTGCCGACTGGCACACGCGCTGGGAGACGGTCGACGAGGACGAGTCACTGGAGTTGACTCTGAACTCCCAGTTGCGCACTACTCGGGACGCACTCACCTTCACGGCGGGATTAAGCCGTCCCGACAAGGACCTGGTGGTCATGGGCGCCGAAACACCTCGCATGTCGGTCAGTGAACGTCTGGAATCTGACTGGACCGAGTGGGCCATCGAGGCCTTCTGGGACGTCGATCTGGCGATCGAAGACGCCCTGTACTGGCTGGGTCAGGAACAACTTCAACTGGCAGGCTTGCTGCAAGGCGACGGCGCCGTCTCAGGCACCCTGGGCGACTCGGATATTGACGGCCTTCTGGCGTGGGAAGACGGTACGCTGCGGCTACCTCAGTCCGGCACAGACCTTGATCGTATCAACATCACGCTCTCTGCGGAGAGCACACAGCGGCTTAACGCAGAGGGCACTGCCCGTGCCGGCGACGGCAGAATCAATATTGGTGGCAACCTGACCCTGGCCGAGGGCGAGCTGGTGTCTGATCTGGCGCTTGATCTGGATCGGGCTGCGGTGCTTCAACGGCGGGATATACAGAGTCTGGCGTCTGGCTCATTGCAAATCATCGGCACCTGGCCGGACATCCTGCTGTCCGGTGACCTGAATCTGGCGCAGCTGACAGTGAACATCAATCGCCTGGCGGGTCCGTCAGCCCCGCAACTGGAAATACACAACGAGCAGGACACCAATGGGTTGAACGGCGGGCTGCCCCTGGCACTGGACATCGTATTGCGCACCGACGGCAACGCTACCATCCGCGGCAACGGCATCAATGCCCAGATGTCCGGCGAATTGCGACTGGGTGGCACCCTGGATCAATTGCAGTCAGATGGCGCACTGACCATAGAATCGGGTCGGGTCAACCTGCTGACACGGCAGTTCACACTTCAGGAAGGCCAGTTGCGGCTGGTTGACGAGGCTCTGAACATCAACATCGTGGCCGTGCATCAGAGGCCAGACGTGATGATCGAGGCAAGCATTACCGGCAATGCGGAACAGCTTCAGTTGCAACTGCGCTCGGAGCCGGCACTACCGGAAGACGAGATTGTGGCCCAATTGCTGTTTGGTCAAACCGTACGCAACATGACCCCCTGGCAGGCCATCCAACTGACCAGCGCCATCAATCAACTGAGCGGTGGTGACAGTGTGGACCTGTTTCTGACAACCCGGGAAACACTGGGCCTGGACCGACTGGAAATCGAAGGACCGGAAGACGAGGGAGGCGCCGCGACACTGACCGTCGGTCGCTACCTGAACAATCGGGTCTATCTGGAGGTGGACCAGGAACTGGGCAACGAACGGGACTGGCAGGGATCCGTGCAGGTCGAACTGACGCCCAACCTGAATCTGGAAACCTATACCGGGACTGGCGGCGACAGTGGTGGCGTGGAACTCAGATGGCGCCGCGACTACTGAGGACCATCAAGCACCCAGCAGACGATCTGCATTGTGCTCCAGTTGCCGCGCCGCCGCGCTCCGGTCGCTGATACCACTTACTGCGCAGAGCGCCCGGAACACAGCCGGGATCTGAGCGGGAGTATTGCGCCGTCCCTGATAACCGCAAAGCGGCATGTCCGGCCCGTCGGTTTCCAGCAGCAAAGCCTCCAGCGGCATGGCCGCTACCGCCCGCCGGGTCTTGGCCGCCCGCGGGTAGGTGATGACACCGCCCAGGCCAAGAAAGAGCCCCATGGCATGATAGGCCTCCGCCATTTCCCGACTGCCGGCAAAGGCATGCACTACCCCACCAGCCTTGGGCGGCACACGCTTCAGGGAACGTATCATCTCATTGTGGGCACCGTGCTGATGGAGAATCACTGGCAGGTCATGGCAACGCGCCAGTTCAAGCTGTGATTCCAGCAGATCTACCTGGCGTGCCATGTTGCCCGCCGGTTTGTGCAGACCGATTTCTCCGACCGCTACCACGGACGCGTCGCGCTGTCTCAGGCCACTATCCAGTTGAACCAGATGATCGTCTTCATGATCATCCAGACAATAGGGATGCAAACCCAGGGCGCGCACCAGGCGCACGTCCTGAATCACGCCTTGCGGTGCCGCCTGCCAGCGGGCCGCCGAGAACCCGGGCACCAGGAGACGCCTGACGCCCCGCTGGGCAGCAGAGGCCAACACCGCTTCACGATCCTGATCGTAATCGGGAAAGTCCAGATGGCAGTGCGTGTCGGTGAACCTCATTGCGCTCCCACAATGGCCTCGGTCGGGACCGGCGCATCGGTTCTCTCGATGAGTTCATCCGGCGACACCAGCTCGATACCTGCCTCGCTCAACTGAGGCAGCACCCAGGCGAGAAACTCCAGGGTTTCCGGATAAGGATGACCGATGACAACCACGTACCCGTGCTGCTCCATGATGCGCATGGCTTGGGAGAACTGGCCACTGATAAAGGCATCCGTGGGTTCGTGGTCAAGAAAGACATGACGCTTCATGGCCGGCACATCCATGGCCACAGCGGTGTCATAAGCCACACTGTCGGGAGATGTCAGAGAATCCATGAAATAGAGGTCGCGCTTGTGCAGCTCTGCCATCACGACAGCCATGGCGTCCTCACGCTCGGTCAGCAGACTCCCGGTGTGATTGTTCATGCCCGCCGCATGGGGCACCGACTCAAACGCAGCCGCCAGAGTATTGCGCCACTCCTCTGGCGTCATGCCCTCTTTCAGGCCCATGGGCCCCAGAGGCAATCTACCGTGATTGGCCATGGGCATGTGCAGCATCACCTGGCGACCTTCGCCATGGGCCAGTTCGGCCAGTTCCGTGCTGTGCGACAGGCCAGGCAGCACCGAGATGGTCAGGTTGCCGGGCAGGGCAATGGCTGCCTCGCCCAGTTGGCGGTTGTTGCCCACATCATCAATAATGATGCTCATGCGCAGGGCGTCGGCCATGGCCTGTGTGCCCATCGAGAAGGCAGACAGGGACAGCATGCCAACCCATAGCATGCGTGCAACCCTGTGCGTTATCAATGCTCTCCCCTGCATAGCCGGCGCCAGATCAGCGGTTAAGCACAGACAGTCCTTTCAGCAGGTTCAGTGCTTCGTACATCTGAAAGTCTCTGTCTATGAGCTCTTCGATGTCGTCCAGATCCACCGGTTCCTGGTCATCCAGATTCTCCAGATGGTTTCTCAGGTCCCGCTCGCGGCGCAGCGGCAGGTCGTCAATGGTGAACTGACCCTGACGAACCAGCAGGTCAGGCGTAATGCCTTCGGCCTGAATGTTCTGACCCGCCGGTGTGAAGTAACGGGCCGTGGTCAGTTTCAGTGCACTGCGGTTTTCCATGGGCAAGACCGTCTGCACGGACCCTTTGCCGAAGCTCTGGGTGCCGAGAATGACCGCACGGCCATGGTCCTGCAGCGCGCCAGCAACGATCTCGCTGGCGGAGGCCGAGCCGGCATTCACCAGCACCACCAGCGGGATGTCGGGGGCGCTGGTCTCTTCCCGGGCGTGATAGCGGTGCGCGCTTTGCGGCAACCGGCTTTCGGTGTAGACCACCAGTTCATTGGCCAGGAAGACATCGGCCACGTCCACGGAGGCGTTCAGCAGACCGCCCGGATTGTTTCGCAGATCCAGCACCAGCCCATTCAGGGGACCACCATAAGCCTCTTCCAGGGATGCAATCTCGTCTTTCAGGTCTTGCCCGGTGTTTTCTTGGAAAGAACTGATACGCACCATGCCAAAGCCCGGCTCCAGCATTTCACTGCGAATGGAGGTGACCTGGATGATGGCCCGTTCAATGGTAATTTCCAGCGGCGACGACTCGTTGTGACGCGTCACCGTGAGGGTAATCTCCGTGCCCGGCTCACCGCGCATGATCTCGACTGCGTCATTCAGGCTCATGCCCTGCACGGGCTCGCCGTCCAGCCGGGTAATCAGGTCACCGGCGCGAATACCCGCGTGATAGGCCGGCGTGTCATCAATGGGTGACACTACCTTCACCAGTCCATCTTCCATCTGGACTTCGATACCCAGCCCGCCAAACCGACCGGAGGTGGATTCCTGCAGGTCGGAAAAATCATCCGGCGTCAGAAAACTGGAATGCGGATCCAGTCCGGACAACATGCCGTCGATGGCATCACGGATCAGTTTGGAGTCATCCACCTCTTCCACATAGGCCCGCTTGATGCGATCAATGACCTGTGCCAGTTGGCGGATTTCCTCCACCGGCAGGGTGTCACCGAGTTCGCTCATATGGCGATCGGCGTAGACGGTAGAGCCTACCCCGATGGCAAACCCGAAAAACAACACGGCGAGAAAGCTGATGGCTGACCGAGTTTTAACTATCATTCACTACCCCCTTGGGGCCAGGGGTCGCGCGGACGCAGACACCCAGCCTGATTCTTTTGTCATGTATGCCACCGCATAGCCCCAACGCTACTGAGCCAGCCATTGTTGCGGATCCCGGGTTTCACCCTGATGGCGAATTTCAAAATATAATGCGGGTTCGGGGAAGCCTCCCGTGTCGCCGGCAAGAGCAATGGTTTCACCACCACTCACCCAGTCACCAACATTCTTTTCCAGCACCTCATTGCGACCATACAGGCTCAGATAGCCCTGACCGTGGTCAATAATGGTCAGCAAACCGTATCCTTTCAGGTAATCGGCAAAGACCACCCGTCCGTAATGAATTGCCCTCACCGGGCTGCCTGATTCTGTCGCTACCAGCAACCCATCTGACAGCAGATTGGTCCGCTCGTTGCGTTGACCATAGCGCAAGCTCACCTCGCCCTCAACCGGCCAACCCATCTCTCCCTGACGATCTGCGAAGGGAATCTCGTCATCACCGAACTCGAACTGGTCAATGGCCTGCTCGACTTCGCGCAACAAGGCTTCCAGTTCTTCACGCTCGGCCTCCTTTTCTACCACTTCGGCTTCCTGTGACGCGATGTCGTCCGCCAGCCGCGCTATCACCTGCTGTCTCTGGTTGCGGCTGCGCATCAGGCGGTTGTTTTCCTCGACCAGTTGCGCGTTCTGTTCTTCCAGATCGTCCTGCCTTTGCAGAATACGCTCAGACACCGTTTCCAGCTCATTCAGAGTGTCTTCATAGGCCTGCAATTCTGCCAACTGAGCCGTGTTAAAGAATTGGTAAAAGGTCATCATGCGCTGGCCATGAGACAGTGACTCGGGCGCCAGCAGTGCCTTGAGGGGCGTTTGTTGATTACTCTTGTAGGCAGTTACCAGCATAGCCTCTATATTGTCGGCCTGCTCCAGGCGCCGGGCGTCCAGCGTTTCCTGGCGCGTTCTGAGTTCGCTGATCTCGGCTTCCGTCTCGGCCAGATCGGTTTCCACCCGGTTCAGGCGACGGCGATTGTCGGCAATCTCCCGTTCGGTGTCCTCAAGGCGCTGTGCCATGCGGCTGCGCTCTTCCCGGTTGCTCTCCAGACGTGCCTGCAAGGCTTCGATCTCTTCCACCAATGCGTCGATATCCGCCTGCGAGATGGTGTTGGCCATGGCTGAACCGAACAGGGCAGAAAAACAAAACAACCCCGTTGCCACCATCGCGGAGAACGCGGTCAAACGAACATACCCGGACTTCCAGGCCATAGCAGACGACTCTTTTATCGAAGTATCAAGCGATGCATTCTTCGCATCGGGGCGTACACAGGCAATCAAAATCGTGTCAAAACGGCGACTGCCCGACCGGCCAATATGCCGGTGCAGACTGTCGCCGCCAACCGGCCGGCTCTCAGCCCAGCAGGCTTTCGCCGGTCATTTCGGCCGGTGCCTGCACACCCATCATGGCCAGCAGCGTCGGTGCCAGATCACACAGGCGGCCTTCCTTAAGGCTCACCGACCGATTGTTACCCACATACACCAGAGGCACAGGGAAGACGGTATGGGAGGTGACGGCCCCGCCCGTTTCCGGGTCCACCATCAATTCCACGTTGCCGTGATCGGCGGTGATCAGGCATTGCCCGTCCACATCCAGGATGGCCGCGGTGACTTCCTTCAGCGCATGGTCCAGGGTTTCCACCGCCTTGATGGCGGCATACATGTTACCGGTGTGGCCCACCATATCGCCGTTGGCGTAGTTGCACACCACCAGATCGTATTTGCCGGAGCGAATGGCGGCCGCCAGTTTTTCCGTCACCTCGGGGGCGCTCATTTCCGGCTGCAGGTCGTAGGTGGCCACCTTGGGCGACGGCACCAGAATACGATCCTCGCCCTCATACTGCTTTTCTTCCCCGCCATTGAAGAAGAAAGTCACATGCGCGTACTTCTCGGTCTCGGCAATACGCAACTGCGTCTTTCCCTGGTCGGCCAGATACTCACCCAGTGTGTTTTTCAACGCCGTGGGTGGATAGGCGCAGCTGGCCTTGATGTCGGCAGCGTATTCGGTGAGGGTGACAAAGTCTGCCAGTGTCGGGCGCACGCTGCGGTCCAGATCACTCTCGAGGTCGTCATCCACAAAGGCGCGGGTGAGCTCACGGGCCCGGTCGGGACGGAAGTTCATGAAGACAACACTATCGCCATCTTTCACCACGCGCGCCTCGCCGGCCTTCTGAATCGATGTGGCCGGCACAAACTCGTCATCCTTGTCCTGTTCGTATGCTGCCTGCAAGCCGGCTTCCGGCGTTTCAGCCACAATCTCGGCCGTGCCGCGGGTCAGCAGATCGTAGGCCTGCTGCACTCGCTCCCAGCGATTGTCGCGGTCCATGGCATAATAGCGCCCGATCAGCGAGACAATTCCGGTGACACCCAGTTCGTCGCTTTTCTTCTGCAGGCGGGTCAGGGTGGCTTCGGCACTGCGCGGCGGTGTATCCCGTCCGTCCAAAAAGGCATGCAGGCAGACATCCACGCCCTGACTGGCACCCAGTTCCAGCATGGCGATCAGGTGATCTTCATGGCTGTGCACGCCGCCCGGTGACGCCAGACCAAAGATGTGTAACGCGCCGCCACTCTTTTTGGCCGCGGACACGGCGTTGACCAGAGCTTCGTTGTGTCGAAACTGATCATCTTCTATGTCCTTGGAGATGCGCGTGAAATTCTGATACACGATGCGCCCGGCACCCAGGTTCATGTGACCCACTTCGGAGTTACCCATCTGGCCCTCGGGCAAGCCCACGGCCATGCCCGATGTCTTGACCAGGCTCTTGGGGTTCTCGGCCCAGAGCTTGTCCCAGGTCGGTGTGTTGGCATTCTTGATGGCATTGGATTCGGACGTCTCGCTGTAGCCAAAGCCGTCCAGAATGATGAGTGCGACTGTCTTTTTCGCTGACATGCTGACCCCTGATTAATCGGTGAATTCCTCTACCCCTGAGATGGTCTGACAGCAGCCCGTTCCATTATTTGTGGTGTGGAATCAATGCAGTCAGTGACAAGGGATTCATGACCTATTCTACTAACAAACCCGACGCTAAGCGAGCCGGCGCCTCGGGGCCAATGTCGTATTGACTTTCATGAACGACAACCCGGTCAACCATCCGCCAACCCGGTCTTGATAACGCATGTTTCAGGGGATGATGGGTAAAAACATCTGGTGTATACTCGCCGGTCTTCCTCCACAGCAGAACAGACTGAGACACAACATGCTGGAACTTTTTGAATTTGTCAGTGAACACGGGTGGCTGGTCGGCCTGTGGGTAGCCTTCCTGGTATGGCTGATCATGTCCGAATCCGCCCAGGGCGGCAAAAGTGTCACCCCGCAGCAGGCCACCAACCTGATCAACACACAGGATGCCGTGGTGGTCGACGTACGCAAAGCTGAAGAATACGGCAAGGGACACGTCCCCAACGCCATCAATATCCCGGCGGCCAAAATCAAGGACCGCATCGGCGAACTGGACAAATACAAGGGCAAGGGCAAGCCGCTGATCATGGTCTGCCAGGCCGGCCATCACGCGGGCGGTGCCGGCGCAGAGCTGCGCAAGGCCGGCTTTGACCCGGTCTACCGCCTCAAGGGCGGCGTCATCGAATGGCAGAGCAGCCGCATGCCGCTGGTGAAAAGCTGATGACCGCCGAGATCGTGCTATACACCACCCGCTATTGTCCTTACTGTATGCGGGCACGTCGGCTGCTGGACAGCAAGCACCTGACCTATACGGACATTGCCGTCGACAAGGACCCTGCCCTGCGTCAGCAGATGGCTCAGCGCGCCGGTGACCACAGGGTACCGCAGATATGGATCGGTGAGACCCATGTCGGTGGCTGTGACGAACTCTTTCAATTGGAACAACAACAGAAACTCGACGACCTGGTTGGTCGAACACAGGAGTAATTCATGGCTGAAGAGCAACCCAAAAACCGGTTTGGCATTCAACGCCTGTTCACCCGGAACACATCATTCGAATCCCCCAACGCACCGCAGATCTTCCGTGAACAATGGAAGCCCCAGGTGAAGGTGGATCTCAACAATCACTCCAGCAAGCTGTCCGACGACACCTATGAGGTGGTGATCCGTGTGACCGTCACCGCAACCCTGGAAGGCAAGACCGCGTTTCTGGCCGAAGTGGAGCAGGGCTGTATTGCTACCATTGCCGGCTTTGAAGAGAAAGCGCTGGACCAGATGCTGGGCGCCTACATACCCAGCCTGCTGTTCCCCTATGCCCGCGAAACCGTTGACGGCATGGTGGTCAAGGGCAGTTTCCCACCCGTCATGCTGGCACCCGTGAACTTCGATGCCATGTACCAGCAGAAGAAGCAGAAAGAGAACGGCGCCAGCGAGCAGGACAACACGGCCGACACCGAGCACTGACTCCTGGCGGTCCCGCGCGCCCGGCCGCACCACGATGGTGCGATCGGGCGCAAGCCTACGGGCCGCTCACGCACCATTCCCGTGCCCGAACGGCTTGACACACGCTCTCCAACCGACCGGCAGCAAAGGTTGCTCCGCCTCCCTGATACAGCGAAACCCTCGTCATAATCGCATTGCAGCCCTCCAACTGCAGAGGACGCACTGTAAAAGTGCATCATCACAGTGCATTAATGCACTACACTGGTTCATTGCTGACACCATCCAGCCGGGCTCACTGGGCCCAAAGCCCGTCATTTCGGGAAAATCTGAACTGGCATGACGCTTGCTTCATATGCTCCCAAGTAGTGCAGACCAGTCGCACTCGTTATAAAACCCGGACCCGGCCCGGCATTAAAGGGTCACCAACTGAACGAGGTCATATTTTATGTCTGAACATACGCTCAAACTGATCAAGGACAACCAGGCCAAGTGGATCGACTTGCGCTTTACCGACACCAAGGGCAAGGAGCAGCACGTCACCATCCCGGCCAAGGAAGTCGACTCAGACTTCTTTGAAGAAGGTCAGATGTTCGATGGCTCTTCTATCTCGGGCTGGAAAGGCATCAACGAATCCGACATGATTCTGATGCCGGATGACAAGGCGTCCATCATGGACCCTTTCACCGAAGACCCCACAGTGATCGTACGGTGTGACATTGTTGAACCCTCCACCATGCAGGGTTACGAGCGCGACCCGCGTTCCGTTGCCAAGCGCGCGGAAGAGTATCTGAAGTCCACCGGTCTGGGCGATACCGCCTTTTTCGGTCCGGAACCCGAGTTCTTCGTATTTGACAATGTTCACTGGAACATCGACATGTCAGGCTCCGGCTACAAGATCACTTCCGAAGAAGGCGCCTGGGCTACAGGTCAGAGCTTCGAAGGCGGCAACTCCGGTCACCGTCCGCGCGTCAAGGGCGGCTACTTCCCGGTACCGCCGGTGGACAGCCTGCACGATGTGCGCTCTGCCATGTGTGATGCCATGGAAGCCATGGGTCTGGACGTTGAAGTTCACCACCACGAAGTGTCAAACGCCGGTCAGTGTGAAATCGGCATCAAGTTCAACACTCTGGTCAACAAGGCTGACGAAGTACAGATCCTCAAGTACTGCGTACACAACGTCGCCCACGCCTATGGCAAGACAGCGACCTTCATGCCCAAGCCTGTTGTCGGTGACAACGGTTCCGGTATGCACGTACACCAGTCTTTCTGGAAAGACGGCGTGAACCAGTTTGCCGGTGACAAGTACTCCGGTCTGTCAGAAACCGCTCTGCACTACATCGGCGGCATCATCAAGCACGCCCGCGCCCTGAACGCCTTCACCAACGCCTCTACCAACTCGTACAAGCGTCTGGTGCCCGGCTTCGAAGCGCCGGTCATGCTGGCTTACTCTGCCCGTAACCGGTCTGCGTCCATCCGCATCCCGTACGTGGCGAGCCCGAAAGGCAAGCGTATCGAAACGCGCTTCCCCGACCCCACGGCCAACCCTTACCTGGCTTTCGCGGCCCTGCTGATGGCTGGCCTGGACGGCGTGAAGAACAAGATCGATCCGGGCGAAGCGGCCGACAAGGATCTGTACGATCTGCCGGCTGAAGAAGCTCTGGCTATCCCCACGGTAGCAGGCTCTCTGGAAGAAGCGCTGAACGCACTGCGCGACGACAAGGAGTTCCTGACCCAGGGTGGCGTCTTCACCGACGACATGATCGACGCCTACATCGAGCTCAAGTCCGAGGACATCGAGCAGCTGCGTATGACCACGCACCCGATCGAGTTCGACATGTACTACTCAGTGTAAGTCACTGCAATTCGGGCAACAGCCCGTTACAAAAAAGCCCCGCTCGTCGGGGCTTTTTTTATGCCTGAAACAGTCACATCAGTTAACCGGGTAGTACTTGCGTCGCCAGGCCATGCTCTCTGACAATCTGGCCAACCGCTCAGCCATGCTGTCCAGAGTAGCATCTACCTCGCTTTCACCCGTTGCCAACCCTTCCAGCTCAAAGGTCCACAAGGACCAGAAACGCCCGATTTCGGGAACGGCTGGCATCAGCTCGCCCGCCTCCGCCAATTCCAGAGTCAGTTGCAGACGAGGGTCCCGTTCAATATGGTCGGCCATGGTATCGAGCACCACCGCTCCCAACGGTCTGTCCGCGTCCACGGTGGCAAACCCCTCTTCCGTCATCAGGTAGTCTTCCAGAAATTGCTGCGCCAGTTCCCGGTTGGGACTGACCGCATTCACCCCCGCCGCCAGCAGACCAACAAAGGGTACGCCGGGTTCGTGATCCGAGCTGATGGCCGGCAGAGGCGCCAGTGCAAAGTCCACCTCCCGGTAGTCGTTCCAGCCCCAGGGGCCATTGATCACCATGGCGGCCTCACCCGAGGCAAAGGCGTCGTCCATGACGCCATAGTCGTCATCCAGCTCCACCACCCCTTCTTCGATCAGACGGCGCAGCATCCGGATGCCGTCCTTGGCTCCCTCTGACGCAAAACCGACATCATCGAGCAGATACTCTCCGTCATCGAAGCCCCAGCTGTACCCGCCCCCGGAGGTCACCAGGTGCCAGATAAAATACGGCTCACTCCAGTTGAGCACCAGGGCGCGCTTTCCCTCGGCCCGCAGCTCATGATCCAGCGCAATGATTTCTTCATAGGTAGTGGGTGGTTGATCAATGAGATCCTGGTTGTAGATGAGACTCACCGCTTCGGTATTGATGGGGTAGCCGTAATAGCCATCGCCATGCTGGACCCCGTTCCAGGCAAAATCCGCCACCCGCTCGAACACATCCTCCGCAGGATGGACCTGTGCCAGCAGGCCTTCATTCAGCCAACTGCCAAAGCGGTCGTGGGCCCAGATGACGATGTCCGGCCCTTCCAGAGTGGCGGCCTGACTGGAAAATCGCGCGGCGACATCGCCCAGGTCTTCCGTATCCCAGTCATTGTCGGTGCGGACCCGCACCGGAATACCGGTATCCGCCTCGAATTGTTCACCCACGGCGGCCAATCCCTGATAGCCCTTGTCACTGCCAATCCAGATTTCCAGCTCACCAGGCGTGAACGCCTTGGCGCTGGAGACAGCCAGCGCACAGAGTCCAATCTGGCATAATGCAACGGCGGTTTTGTTCATTGTCATATCCCTGTATCAATCTGCGGGCTTCACGGTTTGCTCAAGCCCGTCGATTACGGCGTGTGGGTTGACAGGCAGGTGTACGTGTAGGGTTTTGATTTTATTAGCGCGGGCATCATGCTACACTGACCCGACTGGCTCAAGCCACTCGCCCCGAGGGCGCGTACAACCTTCCCAAATTGTGAACCAATACCACTCGGACAGTCCGGATCAGTGCAGTCAATGAATACGCATTACGATATTGTCATTCTAGGTGGCGGCCTCGTGGGGCTATCCACGCTACTGGCGCTGCCGGAATCCCTGCAAAAGAACGCATTGATTCTGGACGCCGCCGCCGAACCCGACCCGGATTCCGGTCATGCGCCGCCCGGGCTGGACGACCGCGGCACCGCACTGAACCGGCGCAGCCTCGACATACTGGGACGTCTGCTGGGCGATGATGAGACGCTGAAAGCCTTCGGTGCGATCCGTCATATCGAGGTAAGCCAGCAAGGGTACTGGGGCATTACCGAACTCAGCGACGACACACCTTTTGGCGCGGTAGCCAATAACCGTCGACTGGGTCACGCCCTCTGGCGGCGTGCCGCACAATCCCCGGCCACTTTGCGGCACAACACCCGCGCAGCCCGGCTGACCATGGCCCGGGACCAGGTCGACGTGGCACTGGCCGACGGCGAGCAGATCTCTGCCCGTCTGATCATACTCGCCGACGGCGGACGATCCGGGCTAACGCAACAGGCCGGCATCACCTACCGGACACACGATTATGCGCAGACGGCCATCACCTTCAACGTGGAACGAGAGCTCCCCAACGGTGGGCAGGCCTACGAACGTTTCAGCAGCGACGGCCCGAGAGCCCTGCTGCCACTGGACGGCAATCGCCAGACCCTGGTCTGGGTCGTCCCGAAGACCCGGGCCCAGGCTGTACTCAACTGGACCGACCAGCGCTGGCAGCAGGCTATCACGGAGTGCTTCGGCCATGACCAGGGCAATGTCACAACCCTGGCGGCCCGCGCGCATTACCCGCTCGTCATGAAACGCGCCAATGAACTGGCCCGGCCCCGCCTGGCTCTGGTGGGCAACACCGCCGCCACCCTCCACCCGGTGGCCGGACAGGGCTTCAATCTGCACCTGCGTACCCTGGTCGACCTGGCGGCATCACTGGACCCTGATGATCCAGGCCACTTTCCGCCACTGCAGGCCTGGCAGCAACGGACCCGGACCGATCAGAATACCATTGCACTGGCCTGCCACGGCCTGGTGAACCTGTTCTCGGCCACCGGTTCCCTGGCACAACACGCCCGCGGCCTGGGTCTGGCGGGATTCAACTCCCGGCGCGGGCTGAAAGAGCGACTGGCCCGACGGGCCATGGGCTACCTTTAGACACTGGCACCACCTGACGGAGAGTCACCCAACCTCATGGCGAGCAAGCAAGCACATCTCGATATTCTGGTCATTGGCGGCGGCATGATCGGCGCCAGCCTGGCGCTCAGCCTGCGTGATCTGCCCTGGTCTGTCGGCCTGATTGACCCGCGGGAACCGGACGAGTCGACACCGGCGGCGCCGCACAGCGCGGCTGACTACTCATCCCGGGTCAGTGCATTGTCCGTCGCCAGCGAGGAGTGGCTTTGCCACCTGGGCATCTGGCAAACCCTGCCGGAAGATCGCATCGGCACCTATCATCGGATGCAGGTATGGGATGCCGACGGCAGCGGCGAACTGGATTTCGAACCGCAACAGGCCAACCTGCCCTGGCTCGGTCATATCGTGGAAAACACCCTGGTGGAAAACGCCCTCTGGTCGCAGCTGCAGGCGAGCGCCGAACTCACCCTGTACACGGCCTGCAAGGTGAACGACATCGAGCGCCTGACGCAGGCCGGACCTGAGCGGGCCCCGGGCTGGCAGTTGGTGCTTGATGACGGCACCCTGCTCACGGCAACCCTGTTACTCATCGCTGACGGCGCCCGCTCACCCACACGGGAAAAGCTGGGCTTTGCCACCCGGGAATGGTCCTATGGCCAGCGGGCCGTCGTGACTACGGTGGAGCACGAATACGCACACGACCAGACCGCCCGGCAGGCGTTCCACCGGCAAGGCCCGCTGGCGTTTCTGCCCTTGAGTCGACCCGACAGTTCGTCCATTGTCTGGTCTCTCGATACCGACGCGGCCAAGGCGTTCATGGCGCAGGACCCGGAGGCGCAGGCCGACCAACTGAGCCAAGGCATCGCCAACAAACTGGGCAAGGTCACCCTGGCTGGCCGCGTCATCTCCTTTCCGCTGCGCCAGTGTCACGCCATAGAGTACGCACAGCCCGGCGCCGCCCTGGTGGGTGATGCTGCCCACAGCATTCACCCGCTCGCCGGACAGGGAGCCAACATCGGCCTGCAGGATGCGGTGGCGTTGCATTCGGCATTGCAGTGGGCCGCCGACAAAAGAATCGTCCTGCACGAACCCCTGGTGCTGCGGCGCTATCAGCGCGCCCGCCAGAGTCACAATCTCACCACCATGGCCGCCATGGAAGCTCTGAAACGCCTGTTTGGCCAATCACACCCTGTCGCACACTTGCTGCGCAACCAGGGCATGCGCCTCTTCGGTCGGTCGCGTACGGCCATGCGGGCGGCCACTCGTCAGGCCGCCGGATTCTGACTCATACTGCCTCATTGCCCACCGGTTTGGTGGCGAAGTCCATTTGTCGCCAGGCCTCGTAGGCGACCACAGCAACGCTATTGGACAAATTCAGACTGCGTGACTCCGGCCGCATGGGTAGACGCCGCCAGCGATCCGCGGGCAGACTGTCCAGGATATCGCTGGGCAGGCCCCGAGTTTCGGGACCAAAAATGAAATAGTCTCCCGATGACAGGTCGGCGTCGAAGAAGGACTGCTTGCCACGGGTAGTGAGGGCCCAGATATTTTCTGGCGACTCATTCGTCAAAAAATCGACATAACTCTCATGTATTCGAACACGTGCCCATTCATGATAATCCAGTCCGGCTCGGCGCAGTGCCTTGTCGCTCATCTGAAAACCCAGGGGCTTGATCAGGTGCAAATAACACCCGGTATTGGCGCATAAACGAATGATATTACCGGTATTGGGCGGGATTTCCGGCTCAAACAATACAATATGGAACATGGGGCCCTTCTATACAGTGACTCGGCTTTTACTCTGATCGAAAAGCCGTTATTACGAAATTTGGTCAACAATTTGTCAGGCAATCGGGCCTGCCAAATCGGTTAACGAATTGGCGAGGCACTCCACTTGAGGATTGCAATTTGCGCATCATTCCCGGGGTTCAACTATTGACCTGCCACAGATCATCATACCAGTACGGAGGTTGTAGCGTCTCATGAGACGGCTTTTCCGGAACAGACAAGGCGTAGTGGGATGCGAGGCAACCCCTGACCAATTGACCATAGCACATGTTGCCGCCGGCAAACGCCCCACCGTGCAGGCGTTGCATCAAGTGCCCAACCCTGGCCTGTCGGTCTCCGCCCTGCGCAACCTGGCCGCCATGGCCGCTCAGGCACCTGCCATGGCCCTGCTTCTGGCGGCAGACCGAGCCTGAGCTGGAGGAGCCCGAGGAAGACGCACAGCCGGCGGCTCCGGCCCGTTTCAATCCGGACCACTATCGTGTCACCGAGATTTACATGGTAGGAAACATCAAACGGGCAAGGATCAACGGGACCTGGTACCACCCGGGTGATACTCTACTCAATGCTCAGGTGCTGGACATCATGCCCCAGGCCGCCGTTATTGAAGCCGACGATCGGTACCCATGCTGTATCTTGATCGTCCACGTGCCACTTTCAACCTATTCGAGGAGTCTCAATGAACCCAGGCACCGGACGCTTTCTGAAAGCACTGTCGGTGGGGCTGATCATGCTGGCTCTGACCGCCTGCGCCAGTAACGCGCAGCAGGATACGCCCGACCAGGCGGACAATCGCGAACAAGCCTCCCAGCGCATGGCCGACCAGTTGCGTGCCTTGCAGGAAGAGTCCCAGGTACCCGAGCCGGCGCAACCCGGCGTGCCAGCAGAGCTGGATGACCTGCTGCTGGACCGGGAACTGCCCAGCCGTGACAGCACCCGATTCGACGTCTCCGCCACCGATGTCCCGCTGGACCAGTTTCTGGAAGATTTATCCGAGGTGGCGGGCACCAACATCCTGCTGGATGGCGGCGTCAGCGGACAAGTGACCCTGCGCCTGCGTGACGTCACGGCCAACGATGTCATGACCGCCCTGCAGGACCAGAAGGGGATCGCCTTCGAACGAACCAACTACGGTTTCCGCGTCAGCGGTGATCAGTTGCAGACGGAGATGTTCCGGGTCAATTACCTGGACATACAGCGCACAGGGCAGTCTTCCACCGGTGTCGCCGGCGGGCAGATTGGCGGCGGCGACAGCCAGGCCAGCCAGATCAACACGCAGAATACTACCGACTTCTGGGGAACGCTGGAAAATACCCTGTCGCTGATGATGGAATCCGGTGGCGACCGCCAACTGGTGGTGAATCCCCAGACAGGGCTCATTATCGTCAAGGCGTCACCCAGAGAGCTGCGCAGCATTGGTGAGTTTCTCACCGAAGCAGAACTGGCATTGCAGCAACAGGTCATCATCGAGGCGCGTATTATCGAAGTGAATCTGTCAGATACCTTTCAGTCCGGTATCGACTGGAGCATCCTCGGACGCGACGGCGACCTGAAAATTGGCGCCGGCGTTGACGGCAGCCAGCCGTCGGGCGGTGAACTGGACGGCATGTTCAACCTGAGCCTGGCCAGCAGCACCATACGCGAGACCGACAGTGTGATCCGGGCCGGCAACGGCCAAGTGGTTGTCATTGGCGGCCTGCTGCAGAACGAGCTGACCAGCCTGCGCAGTGGCATACCCGGCAGCGGCGATGGGTTTTTCCGCCGTCTGTTCGGGCAGGAACGCACCACCTCCGAACGCACGGAACTCATCATTCTTCTGAGACCCATTATTGCCGATGCGGACAGTTTCAACGAGGATATCGACAACACGGCGACGCGTCTGCTGGAACCCTGACCGGATGAATGCCCATGTATGAAGGATTCTTTGGCCTGAACCACGCCCCGTTCAGCCTGACACCGGACACCCACCGGTTTGTCAACCTGGACAGCCACCGGGCCTGTTTTGACGTTCTGACCTTTGCCATGGGATCCAATGAGGGCTTTGTGAAACTGGTGGGTGATGTGGGCACGGGCAAGACACTGCTGTGCCGCAAGCTCCTGCACTATCTGGAAGACACGCCACAACAGACCCGATTCCGGTCCATCTACATCCCCAATCCCATGCTCAGTGCTCTGGGGCTTTTGCGCACCATCGCCAGCGCTCTGGATATCGACCGTTCGCGCGAACTGCGGTATGCCGATCTGTTCGACGGCATTCAGGAGCAGTTGCTGGAAGACGCACGTCAGAAACGCACGGCAGTCATTCTCATTGACGAAGCCCAGGCCTTGCCCGCCGACACGCTGGAAGCGCTGCGCCTGATCACCAATCTGGAAACCGAAGACCGCAAACTGGTGCAGATCGTACTGTCCGGACAACCGGAGCTGGATACCGTCCTGCACGAACACCGGTTCCGCCAGTTGCTGCAGCGCATCAGCTTTCACGCTGAACTGGAGCCCATGGATCTGGAAGACGTGGCGCACTACGTCAACGCCCGGATGCAGACGTCGGGTTATGACGGCCCGCCCGTGTTCACCCGCCCGGTAGCGCGTCAGCTCTATCGCTACAGTCGCGGCGTGCCCCGCTTGCTCAACGTCCTCTGTCACAAGGCGCTGCTGTCGGCCTATGGCCGCGGTCAGCGACGGGTAACCGTCATCGACGTCCACCGGGCCGCCAAGGACTCCCCGGGCGTATATCGGGCGAAGCGACGCTGGGCCGTATGGGGCCTGATTCCCCTGTCCGCCCTGGCCCTGGGGCTGTTCGCCCTGAACGTCTGGGGTGGACTTGCATGAGCCGAATTCTCAAGGACCTGATGACCTCCAACCCACAGCAGCCAGCGGGCAGAGTTCTCGGACAAACGACGCAATCGGGCGCTGAATCAGGCCCAGGCGCTGTATCAATCAGGCCGAAAAGACGAAGCCCTGCTGCAACTGGCCCAGTGGTTGCGCGAAGACGATCATACCGATGTGCGCCAATACTATGCACGCCTTTTGCTGCGTGCAGACCGGGCCGAAGAAGCGCGCTACATCGTGCGCCCGGACTACAACCGCGAGGAGCTGGAACTGCGGGCCTATGCCGACTTCCAGGTGAACGCCTTCCGTGACTCCCTGCGTCATTATTCAACTTTGCTGGATCGCGCCGATACCATTCAAAGTGAATGGTACTTGTGGCTGGCCATCTGTCACGATAACCTCAATGAGACGTCACAGGCAGTCGCCTTTTATCAGACCTTCCTGGATCAGAACGGAAACCAACCAGACAGTCTGGTACGCCACGCCCGGGAGCGCCTCGCCGCGTTGTCGGAATGAGGACACATTATGAAAGAGGAACTACTGGGAGAAGTCCTGTTGTCACAGGGCCTGATCAACCAGACCCAACTGGACACGGCCCTCAAGGTTCAGCGTGACGACCCCGAGCGCCTGCTGGGTCACATCTTGGTAGATCAAGGAGCCCTGAGCTATAGCAAACTGGTGACCACCATTGTCGAGCACCAGCACATGCCTCTGGCTCAGGCCCTGCTGAAACGCCGTGCGCAGGCCAACCAGCCCATTGACGAACACGGCATCCCGCTGTTGCGAGTGTCCAAGGAAGAGGCGCAAAAACTCGCCATGCCGGCCGAGGAATTTCCCCTGCCCCTGCCCAAGCCCGAACTGCATCACTTCAACATCGGCTCCGAGACGGAGCGGGAACTGGCAGAAGATGCGTTTCAGGTGGTGGGGCGCGACAGCATTGAAGAAGCCCGTCAGATCATCACCCAGGGGTCGACCATTATGCCTGACAGCCAGACCATGCAATATCTGATCGCCTGGCTGTTAACCATGGACGGCAAGGTCGATACCAGTATCGTGAGTATCAAGCACAATGTACCCGACTATCTCACCAACGCCAGTACACTCTGGCTGATGGCCTACAATCTGCATTATCAGCAGAAAGACAGGGAGGCGATAGAACACTACCAGCGCCTGCTGCGCCAGGAAAAACCGCACCGTGACTGGTATTTCTCAATGGCCTATAGTATGGATAAACTCGGGTACAAGAAAAAAGCGCGGCAAATCTACACCCATTTTATTCGCATCACCCGGGGTGAAACCAAATATAGTGGACCCCAAAAAACGACAATAAATTGACAAACAAGAGTCAAGATTGTCATGGCCGGTGGCACACAGTACCCTTGCGCTTCAATCGATCCCCAGCGTTGAGGTAACCCATGGATTGGCTACAAGTCACAGTCCTGGCCCTGGTTCAGGGCCTCACTGAATTCCTGCCCATTTCCAGTTCGGCGCATCTGATTCTGGTGCCTGTATTCACCGCCTGGGAGGATCAGGGCCTGGCGTTTGATGTCGCCGTGCACTTGGGCAGTCTGGCGGCGGTGGTGCTGTATTTTCGCCGTGACATCGTGAACATGTTTTTTGCCTGGGGTCGGTCGCTGAAAACCCGCACGGTCGATGCCGAAGGCAAACTGGCCTGGGCGGTGATTCTGGGCACCATACCGGTAGGGCTGGCGGGCATTCTGTCGCGGGACATTATCGCCGAGTTCATGCGCTCGCCGCTGATCATGGCGGTTTCACTGATCGTTTTCGGCCTGCTGCTGGGCTGGGCAGACTGGCGCCACAAGGGCCGCAAGACCGAATACGACATGAATTGGAAGGACGTGTTGTGGATCGCCCTGGCACAGGCCGTGGCACTGATACCCGGCACATCACGCTCGGGCATCACCATCATGGCCGGGCTGCTGGTGGGCATGAGCCGCGAGGGCGCGGCCCGCTTTTCCTTCCTGCTCTCCATTCCGGTCATCGCACTGGCCACCGCACTGGAAATTCTCGGGCTGGTCCGGGCGGAGTACATGGTGGACTGGGGCGCCATCATCGGGGGTATTCTCATTTCCGGCGTCAGCGCTTATCTATGCATTCACTATTTTCTGGCGTTCATCAAGCGCATCGGCATGCAGCCCTTTGTCATCTACCGCGTGGTACTGGGCGTAATGCTGCTCATGATATTCTGGTAACCGAATACAACCACTGATACTGGAGGTACACCATGTCCCGACATTTTGAAACAGCACCCGGACTGAACGAAGCACGTGACCCTGCAACCCAGGACTTTGTGTTCAACCAGACCATGCTGCGCATCAAGGACCCGGCTGTCACGCTGGATTTCTACACCCGGGTCATGGGCATGACGCTGGTGAAGAAGCTGGACTTCCCCGAGATGACATTCACTCTCTACTTTCTGGCGGCCATTCACCCGGATGACCTCAAGCAATGGTCGGATGACAACGACGAACGTCTGGTTCAGACCTTCGGCCGTCCGGCCATGCTGGAACTCACCCACAACTGGGGGGTAATCCCCCCGAAAAATGATCGCGGTGATAAGTGGAATTTTGTAATCTTTAAAAGACAGGAGATTCCACATGCGCAAATCACGTTTCACTGACAGCCAGATCATGGCGATCCTCAAGCAGGCCGAGTCCGGTGTGCCCGTTCCAGAGCTGTGTCGTGAACACGGCATGAGCAGTGCTAGCTTCTATAAATGGCGATCCAAGTTCGGCGGAATGGATGCCTCCATGATGAAGCGACTCAAGGAGCTGGAGGACGAAAACCGCCGACTCAAGAAGATGTACGCCGAGGAACGCCTCAAGTCCGAGTTGCGACAGGAGGCCCTTGAGGGAAAGTGGTAAAGCCATCTCAACGTCGAGAGATGGCGCACAATGCCGTTAAAGCCGGTTGCTGCAGCATCCGGCTTGCCTGTGTGGCCTTTGGCATCAGCGAGACCTGCTATCGTTACCAGGCGAAGCTGAGCCACGAGAACGCCGTCATTGCCGATTGGCTGGTGCGTTTGACCCACAACCAGCGCAACTGGGGCTTTGGGCTGTGTTACTTGTACCTGCGCAACGTGAAGGGCTTTGGCTGGAACCATAAGCGCATCTACCGGATTTACCGGGAACTGGAGCTGAACCTGCGAATCAAGCCGAAGAAGCGGCTGGTTCGCGAAATGCCGGAACCACTGTCGGTACCACAAGGATTAAACGACTGCTGGTCGATGGATTTTATGCACGACCAGTTGGAAGACAGTAGAACGTACCGCCTGTTCAACGTGATCGACGATTACAATCGCGAGGGCCTGATCATTGATGCAGACTTCTCACTGCCTGCAGAGCGCGTGATACGCTCTTTGACCCAACTGATCGAATAGCGTGGCAAGCCCAACGCCATTCGCTGTGACAACGGCCCGGAGTACATCAGCGGTAAACTGATCCATTGGGCGAAGCAGCAAGGCATTGAGCTGTTGTACATACAGCCTGGAAACCCGCAGCAGAATGCCTACATCGAACGTTACAATCGCACGGTGAGATACGACTGGCTGAGCCACTATCTGTTCGAATCGATCAGCGAGGTTCAGGACTTTGCCA